>Ga0265297_10002594_pt1 | contig 35999 bp, 31 predicted proteins | sample Munlanlwell13791_FD_192502 | JGI IMG/M metagenome (GOLD analysis project Ga0265297, IMG submission 192502) | Leachate microbial communities from a municipal landfill in Southern Ontario, Canada - Leachate well 137-91 | ecosystem: Engineered > Solid waste > Landfill > Unclassified | place... | reverse complement strand
ACCGTGGGACTAAATGAGCAGCAAATTATCAAGTACGTTAAATATCAGCAAGCCCAGGATTCAGGGCAAGCGAAGCTTGACCTGGGCTAGTACCACGGGCTATGCCCGTGGGTATCTATATCATTTCCAATTCAAAGACTGGACAAAATTCTTCTCATCTGCTATAATTAAATCAGCAACTTAACAATTTACCCTGTTAAATCCTCGCAGCGCGAGGGCGCCTATGGCGCATTTGACAGGGCGAGGGAGGGCACAATGACCGAGAAAGAGTTTGAAGCTCAAGTCGTTGCCGACGAACGTAGGGTTAAGCGTAAGCCCGATCTTACGCTTGTACAAGCAATCACTATGAGTCTTGTTGCTGTTTTGGCAGTTGCCGTTGGCACTGTCTATGGAACTATCCTCTTTTAAAAAATGTGGAGGAATCCACAAAAAATCATCCTGAGTATAATCAAAGGATGATTTTTTGTTTCGGGATATTTTTATATGTTATTATATAGCTAGAGGTGATTGTGATGCCTGGTTTGATCGAGCTACCAAAGCTGAAAATCGCAGTTTCTATGTCTGCTGATAAGTCATGGGAACTACTTCCTCTGACATATGCGCTACTAGGTTGTCAGCATACTATGTGTTGGTTCGATCTTGGCCAGGAGATTCCGAGAGACTTCCAGCTGGTTCTATACGTTCTATGCAGTCCGGACATTGACCGGATCTTGCGCAATGGCTTGGGGGTAATAGAAAGTGTTGAGCTGGCGTTCCGACACATAAGGGGTTTTCTGTTGTCATATTTCAAGCCATGTCTTTATTCGGACGATCTTCTCCAAATCCCGGGTGTAATGGATTGGTGGCCTATCTTGCCGTCCAGGAATCAGGCCCGCGACGATGTGGCCAAACTGATCGGAATCAAAAACGAACTCTTATCCGCCCCGCACTGAAGCTAGTGGGGGATTTTTTTCTGAATAAATTTATGCTAGTATCTAGCTCAGCCGATTTCATACTCACCTCGGAGGTGAAGTTTTGTGGCAAAACGAGGAAATACTGTACTCATCGGCGTTGCGATCATCGCGGGGGTTATACTGGCCAGGGGTTGCATAAGGCTGGTGAATCACACTTCCGAACCGCAGGTCATCGAGATCAGTCGAGACGCAAGTTGCGACTATGCGGAGCAACTGGTCCAACTATCGTGGAACCAATACTCCAGGGGTCTAACCCTGAAGTGCCACCGGCTTGGCAAGAGCGGCGATATCGAGTTGCCGAATCACTCCACCTTGAGAATCCAGGAGGGCGACAGGTATGAAGGCGGACCAAGCAGGAAGGGGTTGGTCAAGGGCGACAAGCTGGCATTTGAGGAGCCCATGACTTTTGAGCTCTACAAAGAGGGGAATAATCCGCAAGAGCCGGCAGTGCGGATCGACATCCAGAAGGATGGCTACATCCGTTTCTGGGGGATTCGCGAAGGCGTAGCCAACATTATCATCCCCATCAGAAGAGACAGCCGCATAAAGTGGATGGACGACGGGAAAAACCTCGGTGTTTTGATCATCAACGTGGTGGTTTCGCCGAAAAAGTGAACAATGGTCGAGGCCAGCGCATCGGCCTTTTATTATTTTCTGCTATTATTTGGATATGGACAAAATTGACAAGATTTTATTACCGGTGATGGCCAAGAAGGGGCTCGGAGGGGCGGCTGTAGCGTCTCAAATTTGTTTTTTCGCCTCGGAATATGGCAGAGGTAGTTTTGAGGCAACTTCGTTCTCTAAGGGCGTCCTAAAGCTTTCCTGCAAGGATTCGATTGATGCCGGAGAAGTCCAAATGATGAGCGAGGAAATAATCGCTCACGTTAATAAAAAAATAGGCAGAAAAGTGGTTAGCAAAATCAGAATCATTAATAGCTTTTAAGCTGTTTAGCTGCTAAGCTTCTGAGCTTCAAGAAGAATAAAAATATTAAAAACAATTGAATTGATAAGCGTTGAGCTTTTGAGCTTTAGGAAAGGGGAGAAATGATCAAATCGTTCAAGGAGCTTATTATTTGGCAGAAATCTGTTGAGCTGTCTCCGGCGGTTTATAAAGCTACTAAAAAGTTCCCAAAAGAAGAATTATTCGGGCTAGTTTTTCAGATGAAGAGATCAGCCATCTCTATTCCATCAAATATTGCTGAAGGGCGCTCTCGAAACACTAAGAAGGATTTTGTACAGTTTTTGAAAATTGCATCAGGGTCATTGTCGGAATTAGAAACACAAGTAATAATATCCTTCAAACTTAAGTTCATTGATAAATCTGAAAACGACAATATCACTGATCGTATCTTCGAAATCAATAAAATGTTAAATTCAATGATCTACAAGCTTAATAGCTGAAAAGCTCAGCAGCTTATAAGCTTCCTAGAAGCCAATATGAATATAGCTTGTTGTTTGCTGATTGAGCCAGGCTCCGGCTCGAGTGCCTTCGCAGCCACCAATCAAATCACAAATTTCCTCATCAATCTTATAATTCCAATAATCAACATCTTCTTGGCGGCCAGTCATAATTTGTGAAGGAACAGCTGTTTCGTCGCCGCTTTTTTCTGCCAGCATTAAAGCATCGCCGATTACAGTGCGGACCTTGTATCGCGCAGCCTCGATATAGCCGTCTTTTCTGTCATTGTTATTCATTCCGTCAAACGTGCCCAGGTTTCCATTGTCGTAAATTGTCGGATCGTCCGAGCCGGCCGGGTTTGTCGAACTAGGAATGCCGATTGCCGGGTAATAGCCGTCGGCAGTACATATAACCTCGACTTTATATACTCCAAATAAGTTGACAATTACAAACATTGCCAAAGCCATCCAGGGAATTGCGCCGGTCGTCAAATAACTGACTGCCGATGAAACTAACATTGCTCCGGTTCCCGGAACTAGGTTTAGTGCCTCTTCAACTTGTGCGGTCTGTTTAGAGAAAACGGTTGTGATAATAAATGATATTAGTTCGGCTTTAATCTGAGCGTAATTAGCTTTGGCTTCGGCTACTGCGGCAGCGTCTTTAGCCTTGGCCAAGGCGGTTCGGGCGGTATTAAGATCACGGTACATCTTGTAAGCCGTAAAGACTGTTCCTTGCGGAAGCCCAAGAGCCTTGTCTGCCCAGGAAGTTATTTTAGCGGTTGCCCAATCTTTATAAACGTTAGTAATACCTTGAATTACTCGCTGTTCACTCCCGACGGTAATCGTGTTGTCTCGCGTAAAGTTGCCGGTCTTTAAGCCATAGAAGAGCGAAGTGAATGTGCCCGGAGCCAAATCAAATCCAAGAAATCCACTGAATTTACTTGAGAGCCAGGTGTCAAGTGTCTCCATTCGCCCGTTTCTAATGAAGGAATCTAAATCAAAAGAGTTTGGATTTTGGAAGAAGTCGATAGTATCCTTAAATACCGGTATCATTGCAACAATGTCTCCAACACCAACGCCGCCGATTTTGATTTCACTCAGGTTGATAGCGTTAGCAGCGTAAAGCAAGAGCATCATCGTACGTTGTTTTCCGGTTCCGCTAAACATTGTTCTGGTAAATCCGACCGGAATATTTGTGTCTAATTGATAAAGCTGAGCGTCTGCCATCCTCCACATCAGATTATTCCTGTTGTCGCTTCTGGCCTGGCTTCTGGCGTGTTCCTGCGTATCACGAAGGGCCTGAGTGGAGTTTGGGCTCATCAATATCTGTTGTATGGTTTCACCCGGCGGGGTCCCTGTGGATTGATTGTTCGGTTGCTGCAAGAATGACTGTGAATTGTTGTAATAAGAATAAGCATAATTAATAAGTGTCGCATTGACGCAACTTTCAGAGCTGGCGTTTGGCCAGCACTGACTGCCGTAGATCGCGCCACCACCATTTTCCATTTCTGCAGTATCGTTAAAGATTTCAGACGAGCTTGGAGTGTTGCCTTGCGAATAACTGTATGCGAAATTATTGGTTGCGGCGTCAACATATTGCTGTTCCATGACCGGATTGCCCATAATGGCGTAGTAAACATCCTCATATGAAATTCGGAGATAGTCAGGCAGATTTGGATTATTGCTGTCGTTATAAATATGCAAGGCTTCCAATCCTCTAACTGTGGCGGCAATTTCGAGAATGCGTAAATCACCATGTATTAACATATGAGCGCTTTCGCGAATCAAGGTTTCCGTATTCGGATATCCGGCAAAAGATCCACCGGTCGGCGAAATTGTCGGTAATATCCCAAGTTTTGTCAACCAATTATAAGTCAAGCGACCGGCGATGTTCTCAGCAATATAATTCCAACGGTTATGACTTGTTGGTATGAACCCGCCGACAACAAGATTGTCATTCATATCATTAGACAAACAGTTTTGCGGATCACTGTCGCAATTTTGATATGACGGCCGGCCCCGCTCTTCGTGCCACCAAATACTAAAAGCCGAAGTGAATGAAGAATTGGGGAGCGGCTTGCCATCATCGCCAACCAGCCCAAGCGAATTGTCCAGTGAAGTTAACGCCCCGGAAATTAGAGTATAAACAGCCCTTTGCGGGTCGGTAATTATGGTGGCCAGCGTGCCACTCGGGAGTCCCAACTTAGCGTCAAAATTGACTCCCAGAAGGGTTTGTAAATTATCAAAGATTCTTACTTTGGCATCTGTACAGGCCTGAGCCCCGGCATTTTGACAGGTTTTCAAGTCGTTCACCGTTGCAGTTATCATCTGAGTCAAGGCGACTCCTTTGACGACAAAGTTTGAAAATTCTCCCAATCCTAAAGCGTTAAGAATGTCGGTAGTGTTGACTAGAAGAACTTGGCCGGCAATATCTCTCTTGTATTGATCCGGCGTGTAGCCGCCGGTGCCGGTTAGCATTTGCTTCGTTTTTCCTTCGGAGAGGTTCAAGAGCGAATCAATCTCCCGGATTTTCGTTTGGAAGTGATAAAGCTGATATTCATAGGTGCCGGCGGTCGGATCTTCAACCAGATTCCAGATATCGGAACGGTGAATAAAATTTCTAACATTGGTTTCGATCGTATTTGAGGTTGCAGTAAGGTCAGAAACCGACCCCGGCACGTAGTTCGGATATGCCAAAACGCGATCAATTTCCGACATTTGATCTTCCATTGGCATTCTCAAATATCCGCTTTCCGCGTTGCCGAACAAGCCGGTAACAACATCAGCAGTTGCTGCCACGCTTGAAGGTATGCCGAAAGCAGCGGCGAATTTTGCTGCACCGACGTTGGAGATTAATTCGTCAACTGTTGCCCCTCTAAAACTGGTTGCCGGAATACCTAGCACCTGTTCTATTTTGGCCGCTCCAACGTTTTCATAAATGTTCCCTGACAAGGAGACCGTACCAACTCCCAATGCGCTGCCCAAAAGTCCGCCACCGATTGTTGATAACGAACAGTTTTTCAGCACTTGAGTCGGGGCCTCGAGCACTTTAATAATCAAATTTGGATCGATGTCCAAACTATCCTCAAGAAATCTGGCGCCGATTCTGTAGGCCACTTGGAGTCCATTGCCATCTAAAATATCAAAAATGTCAGAGGCATCGATCTGAAGACCGGCAAAGGTCATTGTCAAGCCACCGAGCAAGGTCGAGGTTATTCTTCTTTCCGCAGTCTTTTTTCCGATTGTCTCTATGTAGGATCCGATTTGTTTTGAATCGGCAGCATCTCCAATCAAATCTTCCCGCTGATAGAAATCCTGTAAAAGTTCCAGTGGTATGTGATATTGATCACGATAGCCATCTAATGCTGAATCGGAGAAGGCTGACGCTTGGTTTTGATCTCCTAAAAAGGCATTAAGCTGGTTAGTTACCTGACCGGCTGATCCGGCGTCAGGTGCCATTGACGCCCCTAGTGCCTGAACAAAATCAACTTTCTTGTTCTGGTTTTCTGTCTTTTCTTGGTAATTTCTGGCTTCCTCTAAACTCGGGAACGATTGCGTGCCGTCGGCATTGGTATAGACGTAGGAATTGTCTTCAATAAGCGAGGCACTGAAAGTGCCGCTGGTATACGAAAATTGTATCGGACAGCGATCAGACAAACTATTACCATCACTACCGTTTGCAGACTGTTTTTGGGCAAATTCGTTATGGCTGTTGTAAGAGACTTTGAACTTGTCTTTCTTTGCCTCCTCCAGACTCTCAGTGCCATTTCTAACACGAATGAAGGTATTGATCACTTCTTCAGAAACATCAAATTTTCCGGCTAACATTCTGATTTCACTATTACCAAGGTTAGCTTGATCTACCTGTCCGCCGTTCAAAAAGTTGGCAGTCGTGCCTTGTTTTATCGTTAGCTTCTCATCCACGCTATTAGCCGCAACAACAAGAGTCGAAATATTGGCTATCTCGCGATTTTCGACGGTCGAAAACTCTCCCGGCAATTCTAAAGCCTGCATAATTCGGGCGCCGGCTTCGGCTTGAGTGATATTAAAAGTGCTAGCGACGTGATTTTTGACATCAGTCAGAGTCGCATTTGAAGCCGGAAATTCACCTTGGAAAAAGTATGGTGGCATACCGAAAGTTTCCTCCAATTGAGCTTGGCCGATAGCTCTAAAGAAAGCGTTTTTCCCATCATTTTTGTCCCTGTTTGGATTTTCCAAATATTTGGCGTAGTACAATATTGAGTTGGTAGGCAAATTTAGCGATTCTTCAACTGTGCTTGCACCGACAGCAGTTAGGAAATCTTTCGGCGACAGCCGTCCGGAAAGCAGTAGCAGCAGCATGGCCCGGTTGACGACGCCGCCACTTTCGCTGTTTGTGACGTTGATATTGCTTGTTTGCAAACTACCAATTTCCGGTTGGTCTTCCCCTGCTAGAATTTCATCAATATTATGAATTATTGTGCTAACATCGGCCAAAGTAGTGTTGGCCCGATCGACTAATTCTTGGTTGGCGGTTTGAATTGTAGTAACCGCGCTCATGACCTGGTCGACCTGTACCGGTATTTCCCTCACTGTGCGAACTGCATCACCTAAATTCGATAAACTGATATCACCGACATTGATGTTACCAACAACGGATCCGATTGAGCTGGTTGTGGAATTAATTTGGCTGATCGCCTGCTGGGTGCTAGGATTTTCACTGCTTTGATCGCGCCAGTCTTCTTTGATTTTATTCACCAGAGTTACTATTGTTGTTATTCTTGAGCGATAAAATTCAACATCATTTAGGAAGTTGGTAATTTCCGGATGATCGGCTAAATATTTTGTTCTGGCTTGTTCTGCAACCGTTGAATTGAGAACCGCATTATAAAGAGCTTTTTCTCCGAGGCCTTTATACACCGCTGCTGGAGCAACATTATAACAGCCAAACAATCTCGACAGATCTCCTCGGCGCAGGCCAAATGTCGCCATAATTTGATCTTCGGGAATTGTGACATCGATTGTTGCCGGCTGGCCCGGATCGGTATTCGGATTCGGAATTGGCACAACTATCGGATTAACAACTGAACAATTAGTCCGGTCTGGTTGTGAATTCACTTCGAGCCATCTTGAAATTGCTGTTCTGGTTTGACTGTTTGATGTCATGGCCGCAGATAAAGCGTCGATTCCGATTGCCTTGTATATTTCACTAAAAGAGCCGGGTGTCGCAACTCCGGGCACATTTGTGATTGCCCCGGACATTATCCAGTTAAATCTAGCCTTGGCAACATCAACTGTGTCTTGGTTACTGCTTGTAATCGCTCCTAGACTCGATCCGGCTGTGGCGGCTGACGGATCAACATCAAGCCGAAGCGCGTTAGCTGAAGCGGAGTTGTGATCGAAAATGTAGGCATGATCGGAGAGAATTTTGGCTCCGACGATGGTTGAGTAGGCATCAGCAGAGCGTGTGCCGTTTTTGTATTCGAGAGAATAGCCAAAATTAATACCCAAGAGCTCGTCAATCTCTGACGGATTAGCGAATAAGAACTCAATTTTTCTCTCACCAACGATATCTTTCAGCCGTTCATAACTCGTGTCACCCTTAAAGGTTCCGGTCGGTAATTGCAAAGTTTCTTCTATAATGCCTCTGCCAACGGCTATTTTTAGATCCGGCCCGGAAAGTCCTGCGGTGATTGTGCCTTCCGGAACCGCGAGCTGTTTCTCAAGGTGGCGCAGACCGACGTTTTCTAAAATCTGGCCTAAATTTTCGCCTCGGAGAGAGCCGTAGTTAAGACTAAGTTTCTCTTCGAGCATTGCTTCGCCGATCTTTGTCTCCAAATCCCGCAGGTCGAGTAAATCCGCCTCAATAAAAGCTTTTCTTGGCAACTCAAGTTTGTCCGCCAAAATCATGCCGCCAATTTTTCTTGCCGTGTCTGATAGAGAATAACCCGAAAGAGAATTTGTTGGCGAATTGATAATTTCCGCCAATAGCGATTCACCGATTAAGGAAACAATATCTCCAAACGTGGCATCAGCCATACTCTCTTCTGAGTCTGGATCAATGCCAATCTGGTCTAAGAGTTCGAGATATTGGCCGCTGGCCATCTGCTGAAGATTCATTGACAGCGTTGAGTAATCAGGTGGAGGCGAGGCATCATATCCTTGTGATGTTTGCCAGGCAACTTTGATCGGAGTCGCCGGTTGGACTGTTTTACTGTCGCCGCCAATTCGCTTCTTTTTAATCAGTGTGCAGCGAATATTGTCAATTTCTGATATATCAACCGCTTCTCCCCTTGAATGTGCGGACATATTCTGGTCATCTTCGGTGTCGGAAAAGATTAAATCTCCCTGATTTGTGCCGGCGCTGTCGATAACCGCCGCCTGAGCTTCGGCGCTGTCGAATTCCGGATTTGTTGATAGTTCATCTCTCGACGCGCTACTCAAATCGCTGACGGTAGTAGTCTCTGTGTTTGCCTCTTCTTGCTCAGTTATCTGTTCTCTGGTGACATCGGATTCACGCGAATAAATTCGAGCATCACGATCATATCCGCTTCGTATTCTGTAAATTTTTATTCTGTCATGCCCTGCGCCGCCGGAATTTTTCGGAGTCACCAAATTGACTAGTAGCATCAGAACTCGGCGATCGATTATTACCTTTTCTTGAGCGTAGGTAATTATTGCGTTAACCGATTCCGTATCATGAGCCAGCATCTCGGCCGCCATCGCCTCGTCAACGCCGGCGATGCAAGCAAAGTTTGGAAGATCGTATTTTAGGTTGGACACCAATTGTTGTCTAGCTGTCTCCTGAGCACTTTCGACCAGCTTTTTCCATTCGTCGGGACGATCGACTCGCAAGTTCGCGATTTCTTCGATTGATTTTCCGGTCGTTACGGCCAGAGAATCGTCGTGATTGGCGTAGTCGGGGATAGCGTTGCCGAGACAGGAAAGAATTCTAATGTCCTGAAGATCGGACGGATTAAAAACCAGCTTACTCTTGTAGGACGACATATCGCCTAGTTTTGAAAGCGACCAGTCCGTGGCACCAGTTTCAAGCGTAATAGAACTGTCAGCCTCAATTGCTGCTAGAGCGCTGGCGGTAGCAGCAATTGGGTCGCTGACAACAACACCGCCCGTAACTTCTATCTCATCATTGAAAATTCCACCTTCCCCGTGCTCAATAAAATCTTCTTCGGCTCTGGTCTTACTGACAAAGACTAGAAAAGGCTGAGCCAGCAATGATGTAATGATTAAAGTGTAGATGAGTTTGTGAAAAAATGTCTTCATTGCCACCCCAAAACTTCCTTTGGATTAACACCGTATTGGTGATTGCCTCTGGCGTTGCAGGAAGTGCCGTGAAACTCACTGCAGGTGCCAAAATGAAGGTGTTCTACTGATGAAACTCCGTTATGTCCGGAAAGAGCAACGATTTCTCCTTGTTTTACCTTGTCTCCAACCTTCCAAGAAACATTAACTTCGTTGACTTTGTGATACATTGATGAGGCTGAAAGGTGATGTATTTCCCAGTAATTTGCTTTAGCGATCGTCTGATCCATTTTGACTATTATCATATTGCCAAAACCATGGTTCATAGGATCTCGTCGTGCTTTCGAATCGCGAAAATGGTCGGAACCCGCATCCCAGTTTGGGGCTCCGCCGTAAACGTAAACTATTTCACCGTCTGTTGCAGCATAAAGTGGGGTACCAATTGGCAGAACCACATCAACACCATCATGACTTCCGGGACGGAAACCATTGGAAATACTGCGATAGCCTTTGCCCGGGGGCCAAATCATACCGCCGGGGTTTAGATCAACTGTCCAAGGTTTTACCGCGTCAGCAATGGCTTTTCTAATCTCGGCTGCTTTTGCCACGTCAGGAGTCGTGTAGGCAGCGATTAAAGTCTTGGCTCGCTCAAGACCTTGAATTGTTGGGTTGAAACGCGAATCCGAAGAGGAGTATTTTGATTTCAGATCCGAAATAAATCCGTCGATGTCGGCTACCAATTTAGTTTTATTCGAGTCCAATAATTTTTGGAATTCGGCTTCACTAGAAAGAGATAAGACAGTTCGAATCAGCTCGTGGTCGGCGATAATATCAGCTGCCTGAACCGGACTTGAGCCGTTAGCATTTGGCGTTTGCAGGGCACGAATTAAAAAAACTGCGCCGACAATTATGATTACGACAGCGATCAAAATTAATAGAATTGGTACCCAGTATTCGGCAGTAGCTGCGGCAATTGATGCAACGGCCTTTGAAGCTAGTTGAGCAATGGCTTTCGCCGCCGCTTTCGTCGCTTGGGAAATTGCTTTCTTGGCGGCATTCATGGCTTGTCTGGCAACTTGTTTAGCCTCTTGCTTAACCTTATCCTTGGCCATCTCCTTTACTTGCTCTTTGGCCCGCTCTTTTTCTTCGTCTTCTTTTGATTTTTTCGGCTGGATTGCCGGTCCGCCAGGCTGTTGCTGCCCAGCTGCTGCCGGCTGAAAAACATCGTTTGACCTGTATTCCGGTACCTGGCCCTGCTGAATCTGTTCCTCTGGAGTACCACCTACTTTCTTCGCCGGTTCCGGCTCTTCGATTGGTTCTTGTTGTTCCTGGACTTCTTCGGGAATATTTTGCGCGTCTTCTTTCCCTTCTTCATCCTCATCACTTCCGACAAGTGTCATCTCTGGTGCAACATATTCTTCCTCTTCCGGTTCCTGATCTGAAGTCAAAAGCTCGAGCTTAGTGCTCTTGGGTTTTTGAATAGCATCAACTTGACGACGCCGAATACTTTGCACCGTCTCTCGGTTATGTTGTAGTTCTTCCGGACTGAGTTTTGGTGCCGGATTACCCATTCCCCTCCAGTTTGACAAAATATAGTTTACCTCCGGACGTAAATATCGCCCCGGTGTTTCCATCGTTCAGATAAATATCATCAATTTTTAGATTTCTTTGGCCGTTAAAATAAAAGTCGTTCGTTTTGCCGTCATCGATATCTACTAACACCAGTTTACTACCACCGTCGACTATCGGCAAGAAAATCTTGTTTGTTTCTTTCCAGTATCTGCCAAAAGAAGTATTGGCAGCCAGGCTAAAATATTTCTTATTAGAGCCATCCAGATCAATCACGCCGACTTTTCGTTTAACCGCGCCGCTGGAAGCTGTATCATAGGTCGAAAAAATCACTCGCTTGCTATCGGCGCTGAAAATTGCTTCTTTTTGGTTGCCGTCCGAATTCAGAACCTTCATTTCTTTGGTATAAACGTTCAAAAGATAAATTACGTTCTGGTCGTAGGTGGAATTGCGGGGAATTACTACCAGCCACTGGGAATCGGGGGAGAAAGCGATGTACGGATCATTTATTCTGAGTGACGCCAAGTTTGCCGCCCGGTAGACCGTGCTGTTTGTGGCATTTGAAAAAATGATTGACCGCTCGCCACTCGGCGGAGCGTAATAATAAGCGATGCGGGAATTGTCCGGAGCCCAAACGATGTCGCCGACATTGTCACTAAAATGAACGACATTTTGGTTAACGAAGTCATATTTTTTGAAGTCTAGTAGTGAGACACTTGAACCTTTTTTTAATAAGATTAGCTCCTTTGTCGGCGACCAAATTACCTTGTCGGAATTGGTTACCGGAGTTGAGGTAATTTTTTTCGTCCCGGTAATTTTGGCTTCTTTGCCGGCATAATCAATTGTGGCAAGATAGAACAATCCGTCGCTGGTATTTTTATAGAAAATCTCATTGCCTTTAATCGCAATATCGCTAGCGCTTCCGGCAATTTCTACCGGTGACGGTGATTTCTCGAGGGCGATTTTCTTTGAATAGTTTTTACCTCTTCTGAGGTTAATTTCTTCCTTATAGCCAACATAATCATCTGCCTCGACCTTCAGCGTGTGCTTACCTAAGCTGGCAAGGAAACTGACTGATCCGCCAGAAAAATTGCCAGGCTGATTATCCAGGGTCACGACCGCCGAGGTTGGAACGACCTCAACGGTAACTTTTCCCCGGATGAAAAAGAGCAGATAGATCAGAAGTGAAATAAAAACAAAAAAACCGATCAGAATCATTCTGAAAATTAATTGTTGTTTTTGTTCGAGATTTCTTATCATTGGCCGTTCTTTTTAACGATAGAAATTATTCCGTCACTGATTGATTTGGCTAAAATATCAGATTTCCCATCGATTTTTGCCAGGTCGGACTCTTGGTCGTGGGCAAACATTTCAACCAGCATTGCCGGCATTTGTAAGCCGGTCAACATTCCAAGATCACCGCCCCAATAACGCGGATTAGTAAGTCCGAGATTGGCTACGAGGTTGCCAACGACTGCATGTGACATATCTCGACCGTGTTTAGTATTGGCATTGTTGGCGCACTCATCGTCTTCATAGTTGACTTTGCCATCGGCTGCTTCATCGCAGTAGACAATTCCTATCGGTCCGACCCCGCCCTTGGCGTTGCTGTGGAGACTAATTAAAAAAGCGGCTCCGGATGCGTTAGCTGTGTTTACCCTAACCGGTAAATCCGGGTTGCTGGCAGCCGTATCTTTGGTAAACGCTACTTCGTAGCCGGCTGCCTGTAAATTCGATTTGACTTTAGTGGCGATTAACCAGTTGTGGTCACCTTCGTTGTTGACACCATTGGCAGCTCTTCGGAATCGGTTATCTCCGCTCCCGTGGCCAGGGTCAAGGATAATTCTGTTTCCATAAATAATTCCTCCAGGGCCTATTGCGCCAGTGCAAACGACTTGTTCGGGTACTGCTTGGGTCAAAATTGTAAAAAATGTTTTTCTGTCATTTGCGTTTCTCGGATCGCTCGTTGGCGTATATTTATTTATCCAACTGACCTGAATCGGTTTTCCCGGCTCTTTTGGATAAGGATCTTGGCCATTCCACGCTAGGTCGAAGGTTTTTATGGCACCTTCCAGTTGCTTGTCAAACCCCTCGTAACCATCATGAAGATATCCAAAATCGTGACCGTTTTTAGCGTTTGAGGTGTAGGTTGATTCTTTGCCCCAGACAGCTAGTGCAACTGCTGGATTATAACCTTGAGCCCGAGTATAAGTCAGAAGTTTTTGCAATCTCTGATCATTTTCAGCTGACGAGACATTCCGATAACTCTCAACCCGAGACTTTACGGTTTCAACCGTCAGCTCGGAAGACGGATTTTTCCAGTAGTCATCAGGCATATAGCATTCGCCGGCGGGCATTGAGCTATTGCCGCTCGGATCGCCAATAGATCGTACGAAGTAGGCTAATGCCACTCCCCAAATACCGATGGACAATAGCCCCATCACAGCGATAACTATGACCGAAACAATCCCAACTTTTTTCCATTTATCGGCATCGCCGCCGAGTGTCAAGCCATTTTTGAGCTTGTCCATAAAATTACCCGATGCGGCCGGCGTGCTCGGACTGTCATCACCTACTGCTGGGTTTTTTGGTATGTCGACCATAAAGCTAATTTAAAATTTACAATTTAAAATTTAAAATAAAACTCAAATTTAAAAATGCTTAAACCGATCCATTTCTAGTTGATTGGGAAATTTTATGAAATATCATCGATAATTCTTGTGATTCTCCAAGTAGGTTATTAATGACATCTAATTTATTTGGAAAACAAACTACGAGCATTTTTAACCAATGTTTTGTTTCTTGAGATTCCTTTTTGCAGATAAAAATTTTATTTAGGAAATCCTTTTTTGAGCTGGCGCCATTCGCCTCCAAATAATTTGCGCCGATACTTGTAGCCGATCTGATAATCTGTGTAATTATTGGCTTGGAAATCGTGTTAACCGGTAGTGTTTGACAAAACTTTATTACTTCTTGCCCAAATATTGCAGTTCTATCCTCAAGGTCATATTTTCTTGGATTTTTGTCATTTAGCATTGAAACATTTATTTTAAATTGAAAATTCTAAATTTTAAATTGTTGTTACATGTTTTCTTGATCTGTCGGAGTTGACCCTGATTGCTCCAACAGCTGTTCCGGATTTGTGGTAATAATCTGATCTTCAGAGTAGGAAGCAATTACTTTTATTGCCACGTGATTCAAACCGGCGAAGAACAAGCCTTCTCCAATATCGCTTTCAAGGAGTAAGTATTTTTCGCCTTCGGTTAAGCCAAAGGTTTCGGCAACGATGTCGATAGATGCGGTTGATTGTTTCAGCAATATTTGCATCGAAGAATTGGAAACGATGGCTTTGCCAAAGCGGGAGGATAAAAAGTCCTCAACGTCCTGGCTGATGATTGTCAGGCCGAGATAATATTTTCTTGCCCGCTTTGCCAAACCGTGTAAAAACCTTGCCGAATCTTCATACTGCATCATCCACCAAGCCTCATCGATTATCATTAACCGCCTTCTCATATCCATGCGAATTTTGGTCCAGATGTAATTTAAAATTGTGTACATGGCGACCGGCCGCAAAGCTTCTTCCAAATCGCGGACGGAGAAGACGACAAAACCGGGTTTTAGCTCAAAGTTGGTCGGAGCATTGAACAGGCCGGCAAAAGTGCCTTCTACGAACTTTGAAAGCCTTCTGGTGATACTTTCGGTGCCGTTCATATTGGCCAGAACGTTGTAAAAATCCTGCATAATCGGCGGCTCATTCTTTTGGCTATCGGGGTCAACGGTAATATCTTTTAGGGCATAAGCCTCGTACAAACCTTTTTCGACCAAGGCGTCTTCTTCGGGTGTCAATCCGCCAACCATCAGATTAACCAGCCCGTGAACCGACGAAATATTTGATCGAAGCACATCCTCGCCTGATTCTTTTTCCGAATCTACACCCCTGGGTAAATCAAACGGATTAATTCGTTGCTGCGAATTGAGAGAGATGCGCAAATATGACCCGCCGACGGCATCGCAAAGATTCTTATATTCAGACTCGGGATCGACAATGATAATATCCGTTCCGAACATTAGGCTGCGCAGAGCTTCGAGCTTGATCATATAAGATTTTCCCGAGCCGGATTTGGCGAAGACGACTGAATTGGCATTTTCCAGATCGAACCGGTCGAAGATTATCAATGAATTATTATGCCGGTTGATGCCATAGAGAATTCCATCCTCCTGCGTCAGTTCGGAAGATGTGAAGGGGAATATTGATGACATCGATCCGGTGTCGAGATTGCGCAAAACCGAGATGTTATCTTTCATTAGTGGCGCAGTGGAGATAAAGCCGTCAGCCATTTGCAACAGTGTTTCTTTGGTATAAATTAGCATTCCGCCAAGCGTCGATTCCAGTTGCTTTGTCAACGTTGACAATTCATCCAGCGAGTGGCCGTAAATTGTGAAATAGAGTCCGAGTTGAAAAAGCCTGACTTCGCCACGCTGAAGAACGTCGCGCAATGCCTCGACGTCGCCAAGCGCCGTTTCCAGTTCCGGGTCTCGCGGCTGTCCTTTCTCTTGAGCGATCATCATGGTTGATTGAATCTTGCCGACCTGGTTTTTTAAATCTTTCATCACATTCGAGGTTTCCAATGGGTGAATATGCATGCCGATATCCATGGTGATGTCGTAGTTGATAATCGGAGACAACCAGTTTGCCTCCAAATAACGGGGGTAAGTATAAACAAACAGGGTTTTACAATAAGTCTCGCCCAGTTGTAAAAAGTTTGGATTAATGACAAAGGCTGCCGGAGCGATAATATCCCGGACCGTCAGCATTCCTTCCTGAAAAACTTTTTGTGCCTCTCGTATCAACAAATTCTCTTTGGCCTGAGATCTCGGATCTTGGGAGGCTGGAGTCGTTGCCGGCTGGACATTAAGGATAGCTTCGGCCTTTGGTTCAGCAGCCTCAGCTGGTTTTTCAATCGGGATATTAATTTCTGGCGTCTGAGCCAGCTCTGGTTTCGGTTGGGGCATGACCGCAACCGGTTGTTCAGGAGCTGGTGGCTGCGATTCTGTCGGAGCTTGTGATACAGGCGGTTGAATTTTTTTAGAAGCGGACTCTATTTCTTCCGGTGAGACTGGAACCTTAAAAACTTTTTTCAATGGAGTTTGGGTCTCAATTCCTTGAGCAGTGGATTCGTGCAAAAGCGGATTCTCAACTTCCTGAATTTCCGGATAAATGCCGGCAATATTTGGCGGTGGCGGTTTTTTGGCTTGTATTTGTGGCATTTTGAATTCCTGGACTTGGATTGCCGGCGCATCATTCTCAGCCTCTGGTTTTTGTCCGCTCCAAAAATTATCAGACGAGTTGGCCGCTTTTTGAGAATCGCCAAAAGTATCAGTCGGCTGGTTGTTTTGGCTCTGATTGATTGCGGAGCTTACTGTGGAAGATGAGATTTTATTCGATGGTGTATTCATATTGGTTATTTTTGTGATTGGTTTGTATTTGCCGACGGAGTCCTTGCTGGTTCTTCATCCTTCATTTCCGGTTTTGTTGACGGCGGTTGCGGTTGATTTCCAATCGCTTTTTCAGCCGCTTCCGCCTGTTTTTTCATTCGGCCTTGTTCTCTCACGTAATCGGTATTATCGATTACCGGCGTTTCTTCACCGGTATTATGAGGTTTTTCGACATCGAATTCCGACTGTGTCTGAGCTTTGCCGGTGACGATGTTGGCTTGAATATTCTCAAGATCGGACAAACGTTCTTTGTCGGCGATACCCGGGTTGTAAAAGCTATAAAACAAGGTGATTAATTCGGCGCTCCCAAGTTGTTGACAATGGAGACCAATTGAGCCCAGTCCGGAAGCAATGACAGAGGCTTTTTGTCGTAGCTCGTCGGAGTGCTTTTTGAAGTCGCCTTGGGATATTTTTAACAATGAAATGGAATTGCCACGGTTTAGTAGTTTGTCTACCAGACTTAATTTTTGAAGTTCGACATTTTCCCAACCAATTACAACATAGAAACGCTTCTTCATAATGTTTGCCATGTTGATTAATTCGCTGATAAAATCGACGTAATCGAGCGTCTGGAGCTTTAAAAGCTCGGCGTTCTGTTCATTGGCTCTCTTCTTTAACTTGGTTAAATACGGCGTCAGGTCGAGCTTCCTGGACTGGACCAAAATTTCGATCGGAAAGTGAAGCGAGTTCAGGAAACCTTGAAACTGAAAGATTATCGAATTCTGTTCCCGCTCGCTTTTTAGACCAAAGTTTACGGCGGTAACGTCAAGAACCAGGCGGTAGGAGCCGTCTTTTAAAATAATTATTCCATCCTCAACACCGGCAATGTCCAAATTCTCCTGTGTTGTGGCGGCAATTTTTACTTTTTGCTGCGCTATCTGCCCCTCCTAGCCCGCTATATTGCGGGCAATAATCAAGATGCAAGTTACAAGATACAAACTTTTGAATTTCTAATTTGGAATTTGTTTGGTTATTGTTTCTTGTGTCTTGTTTCTTCCTCTGGTGTCAATCACGTTGGCCAATTTTTCAATTTCTTCTTGCGAGTGATATTTACCAGCGTACGGGTCGGTCTTTCTGGCTGATACCGGTTGATATATCTCAACTTCTACTTTACTTTCACTTTTATGCCAAAGTCGAGTCTTTGGATTCGAAATGTACACAATCAAATTTTTCAAAAAACTTCCGAACGGGCGGCCGTTGACTTTGATAAAAACTAAACAAAAAGTGAAGATGAATATCGGAATGGCAAAAAACCAGCTGATCGGAGAGGGAAAAATATTCAGCATTACATAGCCGGCGCCGGCGCCAAGAACAGCATAAACAAACTGAACCATGGTTAACGGCCCGACAATCCGATCTTCGATATCAATTTTTTGTGGTACTTTGAACTGCATTGTGAAATCCAAACAAGAAATCCAAATTACAAATCAAGCATAAATGCCAAATGGTCGAACGCTTTTGTTTGAAGAAAATTCATTTGACATTTGAGCTTTATGCTTTGGGTTTCTGAACATATTGTAACAGATTTTTAATTGTCGTGTAATTTAGGCGGCTTCTTTTTTGGCCATCTCGGAAACCGGGACGATTTCCTCGGCTTTCTCCGCAAAGACAGCAAAAAGTTGTTTTGTCGCCTCCCAAAGGCTGCCGGTCTTGGCTTGAATCTGAGGGGATTTGGTATTATCAGGCACAGCTCCTTCTTTGAATGATTGTTCGAACATTTCTTCAAAATCAAAGTCTTCAGCATCCATCGGAGCTCTGGCCGCTTCGGAATTTTTCAAAATATTTGCTTTCAGATTTGCTTTATCGGCCATATCATTTTTAATTTCTTCAAAAAATACTCTATTTTCCTCGGCCCATGACTTACGAAATTCTTCGTCCTCTTTGATTTTTTTTGCCGTCTCGGGTGGCAAAACTTTCCACAACGCGGTCAAAAAACCGCCGATTTCACCGCCAGACTGTAGGTAGGCGGCAATTTTTTCCGCCCGGATCTCAGTTTTTAACCAGCTGCGCATAATTTCCACTTCTTGCGGGCTGATATTTTCTTTCCCAACAATAGCCAAATATTGCTCGATGGCATTAACAACCCGGTAGCTTTCGCGAGATTTAAGATTCTGTGCATCCTCAATCAACCCATCCAGTTTGGAGCCCATCGTTTCGCTCTTTCCAACACCACCGTAAGTTATCAGCGCATGGCTAATCTCGTGCTTCAAAATATGCGAAATATTCTGAGAAGCACCGTCGAAATCTTCAAAAAGTTCGTCATAAATTTTCATCGAGGGGAAGTTAGCACTGTATTCACAGACCAAATTCATTGTCCCGCTGGCGCCACCATAGATGATTTTGTAAGACAACGCTTCTAAAGTCTCGGCATCAATATTATTTGACGGGTCGGAAATTATCTCCGCTAATGCACAAGCGATCTCGACTCTTTGTTCAGGCGGGAAATCTCTATCGATAATCGACTCTGATAATTCAAAATATTTAAGGATTTCTGTTAAGTTTTCCGCTTTGGATCCGTGCTTCTTGGCCCAATCGTCCGTCATCTCGACAATTTTAGAATCATCAAATTCCCCAGACTCTCTTATCTCGTAGAGCGGTTTGATTGCCGATCTGATTTGCTGTCGCCGCTTGACTTCTTTAAAATCAGGGTGTTTTTTCTGTTCCGGTGGCTGTTCGGAATCCTCCGGCTTGGTTTCAATTCTTTCGTTTTGTTCTTGATCTTCGTCTAAGAGTTCAAGTTTAGTGACGTTGTCTGTTTCGACTGTCATAATATGTTAAAAATTATTTTTGATTAAGTAGCTCGGCGATTTTTTTTGTTACCGAAACTGTTAACTCCGCGGAAATTGCTTCTGAATCGACGGCTCTGCCCTTAAATTTCAAGAAGTAATCCATCAGAATTTTTTGAATTTCAGCGGTGATTTTCTCGCTCAATTTGATTTTATCCGCGCTTGGATTTGCCTTAAAATAAATTTCAATTCGCGGATCAGACAAAACGATTCTTCTGGCAGCCGAAAGGGAAAGTGCTTCCAAATCACCTTTCTTTGAGAGAACGCTGGCGACAAAAGTAGCGACATGAAAATCGTTATTTACATGAGCGTTAATATTTTGCGCCACCATAGACTCGAGTTCTTTATTGTTTTTGCCCGGGTGAGCCTGTTTGAATTTGGCCGCATTTTCATAAGCATCAAAAAAATCTCTTAGTTTGACCGATAATTGAGCCTCGGTCATATTTTTTTTGTCCATTTCAAGCGAAGGTCCGATTGCCGGATCGATTTTTTTTGCGATTTCAATTGCTTTTTCTATGCTCATTCTGACTCCTCTTCCGGGGCTACTCCTGTTTCTAACTCCTTTTTACCTTGTTCTGTCGCCATAATTATTGCTTCCTCATTTTCTCCAATCTTTCGAAGCGCCCGCAATTGTTGTTCCGCTTGTCTTGTTTCCAATCTTTGACGAACAATTGCTGCCCGCTGATTTGCTCTGTCTTGTAAAATTCCCAACTCAGCCTTGGCTTGAGGGGAGAGACTCTCAAGTATCATGCGGCCTCTAATTTCGGGCAAAGCTGCAATTCCTACTCCGGCATTCGGTCCTGAGGCAGTTCTGCTAACACCGGCCGCCATTTGTTCTGCGGATTGTCCGGATTTTTCCGTGGCTATGAGTATTTGTTCCAGTAGCTCCTCGACTCTGATCATATCGTCGTGTTCTCCGCCACTCGCATCACTACGCTCCTCGTCTGCTGCGCCCTCGGCTTCTCTGCCTGCTGTTTCTCTCTGTTGTCTGCGCCTGACATCACCTAAACTTTCCCTCCCGCCCGGTCCGTGATTTGGCGGCGGCGGCGGTTGCAAAGGCGGTTGTCCGGGTGTCGGAGTCCCTGTTCCTGGTTGACCAGGAACAGCAGAAGAAGCCATTATTCTAGGATCGACATTAAGGCCCTCTTGCTCGATAATTTCATTTGGTGTACGAGACGCATTTGGGTCAGCTGATAATACATCATCGGCTGAATTTCTAGCGCCCTTGCGTCTTTGCAAGAGTTCTTTAGTTGCTGCCCCAGATTCTTTTCCCGCTTTGACTCGGTCGCCGTTGTTACCGTGAACCGTAACCCCGTCTCTTTCAAGAAGGGTCAGTTTTTTATCGGCGATATCTTCCAACGTAGCGTTCCTTAAAACACCCGTGCTTGGATCAATAACCTTTGGCACGCTTTCTATAAGTTTCTTGTTCTTGTAACCGTTATAAACTTCTCTGTTCCACTCGTCGTCAACAAATAGTTCGCGCGCCTGCCCTTTAAGCTTGGACATCAATGGCTTCTTAAACCCAGTATTTCCATCCTTGTCTGGCCTCTTAAACTCATCAGAGCTAATATAAGATAAGAACGCTTCTTGATCGCGAATTTTATCCTTGTCTGCGTAGTACGATTCTCTGACTTTTTGCTTTAGTCGCCCAACCCTGCCTGCCTTGCTTATACTCCCGGACCAGCCCCAGTTTTTTTCTAAAGCTTTATTCTTAATATCACGCTTAACATTCATATATTGATTTCCAACCCACTCTTTCCCAGCCTTGACACCGGCGCCTCCGGTTGCGTTCCAGGCGGCTCCGCCAGTTTTGCCCCAGGCTTTTTTGCCCCAGCCGACCCAAGTACCAACAGCCTTATCAAACTTAAGGGCTGAAGTGATTGCCATGTAAAAACAGAATATCACTGCGACTGAGGTTAAAAGCCATCCGCCCTCTCCAGATATTTCAGTTATCGCTTTAATAAGCTGTCCGGCAAACCAGATCCAGAATACGGCGGTAATCGGCATGAAAACCCATTTGGTGAATTGGCCCCACCATTGCTGAAAGTATTTTTTGGTCACCGGCAAAAACATGGCCATAAAAGCTGCCGGCGAGATGGCGACGAGCATATATAGGAAATAATTACGGATTAAGAAAATGAAGGCTAAAGCAAAAACGAAGCCGGAACCGACTAAAATTAGGAGCTGTTTTACAATGTAGGAACCTGTTAATCCATAATAGTTGGCGGCCGAGCCTGGCGAGGGGGGCCCTTCCTTCAAGAGTGTTTCGAAAGCATCCGGAATGAAGTTTGTGGCACTCTCTATTGTTGTTGTTTTTCCGGCTTCTGATCCGGCCAAGAAAAGTGAAACACCAATGTTGCCAAAATCAATGATTACGCGGCAAATTAGAAAGCTAAAATTGGCCAGAACTACCGCCATGATAAACGAGGGAAGGATTTTTTTTACCGCATAAGAATCGAGCTGTACGCGTAGAATGTTCATAAAGGCGACGGCAATAAGCATAACCAGCACCAGAGTATTGCAGGCCGCCATTAAATATCCCCAAATATCGGCGACAACTTTTCCAATGCCGGTAAAGCCGCCGCTGGCGTTTGGCTTTAGAACTTCATAAACCGGGGTTAGCCAAGAGGCATGAGCGTGCTGGGCTTGGAAAAGAAGAGTTCCGAGAGCACCAAAAGCCACAATAAGTATTGCAATTTTCGAAAAATATCTATTTTTTATTAAGTTTCCCATTTTTATTGAGGGTTGCTCGTTACATTTGTTCTTCCAGTGATTGATCCTGGATATTGAGTCACAGGGAAACGGAATAGTATCGCGTTTCCTGCATTACCGATTCCACCCCAGATTACTACCGATGTCCAATCGGTAGGAATGTTATCGGGTGTATTGAATTTCAAGTCAACGGTTTTGTTTGCATCGGAAAAATTGCCAACGTTTGAAACTGTACAGTCTTTTTGGGCAGAACCGTCGCTTTTTTTAATTTTAGCCCAAATTCCAGTTTGATAATTGGCCTTAAAAATCTCGTAATTGGATGCTTCTGTCACGGTTTCTCCTTGCATTGTCATGCGCACCTCGAGTGACAGAGGTGCAGCAGTGGTTGTTCCTGGAGTTGCCGGAGTTGTTGTGCCAGGAGTGCTCGGTAATGTTGAGCCTCCAGTCGTTGAGATGTCGTTGATTTTAGTATCCAATTTTGGTGCGGAGAATTTGATAGCATCAATACCTAAGGCTAAGTTTAAGTACGAAAAGGCCTTGGACATAAAGAAATTAGCGATCGCATGGACCATCTCGGCAACTTTACAGAACATCCACTGAAATATTACGGCAATTTTAGTTAGTCCGGGGCCGCAGGTATCGGTTTCGTCTGTTCCAGAAGCGTTGGCAATCGCCTCATTAAATGCCTCAAGAATTATATCCAAGCCGGCAATGAAATCATTTGGGGTAGCAATAAACCGGTTGTTAATTAAACTGATGGTCGTTCCGTCCAGCGCCTTCGGCCGGCAGTTATCATTTGGCCAAACATTGCCATCGCCTTTTATTTGCTCAGTTATTGCCTTTAGCTCAATAATTTCGGTTCGAATGTCAGATGCTTTTCGCATTCCGGCTTCATTTAAAAAATAACTTCCGTCATATTTGGACATCCGATCAAGGAGTGCTGTCCCGCCTATTGCGAATAGGCTCAAAAATGGGTTCACTGCCAGAGTGGTGGCAATTGTCGATGCAGACATTGCTTTTCTCCAGCCCGGAGGAGAGTTTTTATCCCAATACGTGCTATTATCTTTGGTCTCCTTGCCGAGAAGATCGCGCATATTGGAAACTAGCCCTTCCCATCTGGCCGTTAATTGGCTACAAGCGTTGTCGAGGCTGATATTCCAGTTAATTTTAATGGCGGTTGATATTACCGTTTGATTAATAAATGGGGCAACGTCTGTACCGTCGGGCGTTTTGAAGCCTGAGTCGTAAACAAATCTTTTGCTGCCGCCGATCCCTACTTCGCTCATTTTGCCGACTCCGAGTGCGTAGTATGTCCCCACCGGTTTGTTGGGGTCAGTAGTATTGGTGGCATTCATGCCGATAAGGAGGAAAAAGTCTGAGTTGGCGCTATTGGAATATTTCAAATAATAATTGTTGGTTCCGGCTCGACGGATAGCGGCATACACGCTGTTACCAACGTGAGTATCAACGCTCTGTCCGGGTTCGACTAAATATCCGGAACTAACGAAATCAAAGTCAACCGGAGTAGCTCCGGTGCTTGAAACATAGCGCATCATGATGCCTTGGCGTTTCGTTGAAGTAAAAGCAAAGGTTAATGTTGCTTGGCCGGGAGTCGGCGGTTTTGCCTCGGCTTTTTTAACATCAACGAAACTACCGAACGAACCAAAAACGGTCCCGGCGATTATTGTTGCGATCAGGAAGATCTTTGCTAGCCGCACCAATCCCTCCTTTGGTGAATAATGAATAAAGAATTATGAATTACGAAGTTTGGAACTTTTTATCAGTCCCGATAGCAGTTTGTGAGCTACAATCGATTGATTGTTAAGTTTTGCAAATTCTTCTTTGATCAGATATGAAATATCTTTTGCTGTTATCAATTGGCTCTGAAGCTCTGTAAGTGAACCAAGCGCTATCCCGTAAAACTGAATCTTGTCTTTATAACTCTGTCGGCTGAATCCTTCGGCTATATTTGATGTTATTGAAATTGCCGCTCGTCGGATTTGATTAGTCAATCCAAAAACCTCATCTTTAGGAAAGGATCTTGTTGAATTATAAACCATAATTACTAAGCTGCGGGCTTCTTTCCAAGCGTTAAGATCTTCGAAAGATTTTATTTTTTGCCCATGATTCATAATTCATCGTTCATGATTCATATTGTGATGCTATATAGATTATCTAATAAAAATTCAAAGAAATCAAATGAAGGATCAGGCGCTGCTTACTTCTTAATATTCTCGAGTTTGTCGAGAATACTTTGCCAGTGGTCAACTTCTTTTTGGTCGCCGATTACTTTGTTGATTTCAATTGCGTACTCTATGGCGGTTTTATTTATCGGGTCGATTTCGTAAGCCGCCGCGAAAGCTGCTGCCGCTTCTTTCCTCAGACCTGGTTTTAGCTCCTTGAAAATATCACCGTCTTCCGAGAGTCGGATGTTGGCGACTCCCAAAGTGATCAGAGCGTCATAACCGGGCGAATTTTGGCTGCAAAAGGTGAGGTTAATTTTGGCGATGTCGCTCTTGCTTTCGCCGATTAATTTCTTATCAAATTCGAGATCGCAAATTTTCAAATCGGCGCGATCGATGAGAGCAAAAACATCATTGGAATTCTCCACACCTGTCAATTCTTTTATTTTTCTGGCATCACTAGCGCTGGCTTTTGATAGATCAGATAACGACGAGGCTTCAGAGGAATTTGGCCCCAGCATTTTTGCCTTTTCAAACTTTACAAAGGCAGATGTGTATCCGCCCTGCAAAAGTAGATTTCTGCCATCAGAGATATTTTTTTTATAAACGTAATTTTTCCAGGGGATCGAAACAAAAATAAAAATTACGACGACCGCCGCAGTTATTAATAACTTTCTTTTTGCCCGGGATTTATTTTCCATCAAGCTACCTAAAATAATAAATTAAAAGGATCAATCCGGCCAGGCCCAAGCGGTAAATGAAGAACCAGAAGTAATTATGATTGGCAATATATTTCAGCAAGAATTTAATTGACAGAACGCCAAAGGCGGTGCTGGTTAGTATGGCGACCAAAAAGGAGACATCAATCATTGACGGATCAAAGCTCTTTAGGGAAAGAGCGAATGCGCCGATCGTGATCGGCACGGAAATAATAAAACTAAACTTGGTCGCGGTTTCGCGGTCGAAATTCAAAAGCATACCAAATGTTGCGGTTGAGCCGCTCCTGGATACCCCGGGGAAAATCGCCAGAGCTTGGCCGATGCCGATGATAAAACCTTGCAAGTAATTAATCTGACCGATCTTTTTTTGCCCACGGTTTGTATAATCGGTAATCCAGAGAATTGTGCCAAAAACAGCCAGCAGAACGGCGACTAAAAGGGGATTCCGGAGCGCGTGTTCCGCCAGATTTTCCAAAAAGTAGCCGGCAATTGCCGCCGGGATTGAGGCAACCAAAATTATCCACAACAAATTAGGTTTGAGAAATGTGGTTTGAGAAATGTGGTTTGTTTTTTTATTCTCATTTCCCATTTCTATTTTCTCAAGACTGATTCCGTCAGAAATAATTTTTGACCAATCCCGCCAAAAGTAAATTAAAATTGCCAAAAGAGTACCGAAGTGGAGGGCGATGTCGAAATTTAAGCCCTGATAATTCCAGCCAAAAATGTATGGCACAATGATTAAATGTCCTGAAGAAGAGATCGGCAAAAATTCGCCGATTCCCTGAATGATTCCCAAAATTATAGCTTGTAGAATACTCATAATAAGAATGAATAACCAATAAAATGATATTACTACGCTGATCTATCACGCTGATTAACGCAGATAGTGTTCACTAGCCTCTTTATCTTAACACCGCCTTTCGAAAATGCTAGCAGTAACCCGACGGCTAGATTTTGTGCTTTTATATAATTTAACAATTGATTGATATGGGTTTGATATATTTCATTTCTGACCTTTAATTCTACCGCAACCTTATCCTCAACTAAAAAATCGATAAAATATTTACCTACAATCACTCCGTTGAAATCGATTTTTCCATAGCATTCTCGCTTAAATTCTAAATGATGTCTCGTTAATTCGACCGCAAAAGCTTTTTGATAGACTCTTTCAGGTAATCCGTATCCCAATTGATTAAAAACATCAAAGGAGATCTTAATCAGTTTCTCTGTTAGGTTTGACAACGGATATTGTTGATCTTCAAATTTTTTCATCTGCGTATATCGGCGTAAATTATCTGTGTTGGAATTTCCATTACTCAGCCTGATGACTGCTCCAAAAATCCTCGAAATATTCCATAAACCAAAAAGCTAAAATACCTGACGCAACTCCAATTATTAAACTGGCTATCGCTCCTGACGGATAAATCAGACCGGTGGCAATTCTGGAAAGCGCTGTGGCAGTGGAAATCACGATCAAAAAGGCCCCAAGTTTTTTATGACCGCGGAGCAGCACTGCCGAAGTTATCGAAAACGAAAGGTAAATTTGGCCGGACGGAAATTTGTAATCTATCACGCTGCTTATTCTGGCGTATTCCGAAGCGTAAGTTATTAAGGTTTCCGGGCTCTGCCAAAGTAAGTATAACAAACAATAAATGAATGAGCTAAAAATTACAGCTAAGGCTGCTGTAAACAGAGCGTGAATTCTCTCTCTGCCAACCAAATAGATCAAGCTAAGGGCGACAACAATGACGCCAAAGACCGAGAACCATTCGGCAAATTCCATGATTGGCGGGTTGGTTTTTGCAAAATCAATAAAGGCGTAAAAGATTTGCTTGTCTAGATAGGAAACCTTGGCTAATAATTCATCCATAATTAAATTCTATTCCAATTTTTTGTTAAGATCCAATTGCTGGTCATCACCAGTTCTTTTGCCGTGGAAAGCTTTGTGAACTTCACGAAGGTGTTGGTCGGTGACATGAGTGTAAATTTGCGTTGTTGACACATTGGCGTGTCCGAGAAGAGACTGGACGCTTCGTAGATCGGCACCATTTATTAATAAATCAGTGGCAAAAGTATGCCGCAGGGTGTGGGGAGAAACTTTTTTGGTTATGCCGGCAAAGCCTGCATACTTCGAGACAATCCTCTCGATTGATCGTACGGTTAATCTATCTCCGCCGATCTTATTTAATATCAGAGCATCAGATTCGTTGATAAATTTTAAATACTCTTTCAAAGCCATAACCGAAGACTCAGATAGAAAAACCACTCGAACCTTTCCGCCTTTACCGCGGACGGGTATTTCTCCGCGCTCGAAATTAATATCAGAAAGATTCAAAGCGCAGAGCTCGGAAACGCGAAGCCCGGTTGAAAACAAAAGTTCCAAAATTAATCGGTCGCGCAAACCCTTAAAGTTTTTGCCGTCAGCCGAATCGATCAAACTTTTGATATCATCCGCTTCCAAAAACTCAACCTTTCTTTCCTCGCTTTTTGCCAAATGAACCTTTTGCGGCGGCAAAGAAGTGACACCTTTTGAGGCTAAAAAGCCAAGGAAGGCTCGGAGGGTGATAATGTGATAATTTTGAGTCGAGCGTTTGAGTGGCCGCCCCGATTTATCAGACAGCCGATTCAAGTACAGGCGGTATTCTCTGACTTTTTCTTCGGTAATTTTCTCGGGAGAAAAATTCAAAGTACTATCTTTGTCATCCTGAGCGACCAGCGAAGGATCTGGATTTTTCGGCACCGCCTCAGAATGACAATCAGTTTCCAGCCAGGTTAAAAATTTAGTTAGGTACCTGTCGTAATTAGAAATAGTTAACAAAGACTGACCTTTTTCCAGTTCGGTGAATTCTAAAAAATCGCGTTTTAGTTGCCACAAATCCATAATATTGAAGAAAGAACACTGATCTCACACACAGATGCTGCACAGATTTATTGATCTGAGTTTTATCCGTGTAATAGATCTGTGCTCTTTCATCCTTTTGTCTTAATCTTCGGATATTGGCATCTTATAGCGTTTCAACAATTCGTATTTAACCACCCGCCGGTCAGAAAACGGTTCGAATTTATTTTCCCCGACTGCCATAACTTCCTCCGCTCCCTTGCCGGTGATAATAACAACATCACCCCGGTTTGCCTCAGTGATTGCTTTTGAAATTGCTTCGTGCCTATCAAGAATTTTGTAATAATTTGTATTTAGGCGCCATTTGCCCTTTTTACCTTTCAGAACTCCAGCTGCCACCGCATCAATAATTTCCATCGGGTCTTCGTCGTAGGGATCCTCGTTGGTGACGTAAATTAAGTCAGCAAATTTCCCGGCGAGGGCTCCCATGATTGGTCGTTTGGTTCTGTCGCGCCTACCGGTTGCGCCCAAGACTGCGATTATTCTGCCGCCACGCTTTTCCATTGATTTTCTTATTGTTTCATAAACGTTTTTTAGCGAATCGGCGTTATGGGCGTAGTCAACAATAACTTCAAAATCCTGTTTGGGAGAAACCTTGATCCGTTCCATTCTGCCGGGAACGCTGGAAACCGACTCCAACCCCTGTTTAATTTTGTCCAAAGAAATATCACAGGCTATCCCGCAAGCAATTGAAGCCAGAGCATTTGATATATTAAACATCCCAGGAATTTGCAAGTCGATTGTGGCCTGATTGCCTTCGCAAACGGCGGTGAAAATTGACCCTGTTGGACTCTCGAGGATTTTTCGGGCCACAACTCCGTTTTCGGTCGGTTTTTTGGTTGAATATAATATCTTCCCTTTGCTTTTTGGCTCGAGGAACCTTTCCGCTACCGGATCATCGATATTAATGATTGCCGTTGCGCCGGGATTGTCTTTGAAGACCTTGAGTTTGGCTTCAAGATAATTTTCGCGGCTGCCGTGGTAATCAATATGGTCGTGGGAAAGATTGGAAAAAATCAAAACATCGAAATCAATGCCCCAGACTCGGTGTTGGTCAATTGCCTGTGAGGTGACTTCAATCACCGCATATTTGCAGCCGGCCTTGATTGCCGTTTTTAAAAAGTTGTTTATTACGGCTGTCGGAGGGGTTGTGACCCAGCGGGATTTTTCGGTATGCATAGTTAGCTTATCGGCAATTTTCGTATTGATTGTCGTTTCCATCGCCGACTTAACACCGGCAGCATCAAAAATCGCTGAAATCAAATTGCAGATTGTGGTTTTGCCTTTGGTACCGGTGACGCCGATAAGAGTAATATTTTTCGAGGGATTGCCGAAAGCAAAATTCGACCAATTAGCCTGGAGTTTATGATATTTATTTTTAGTGCTTTGGGGCAAAAGTTTTGCCAGTGTTCGTTTCATACAAAATCCCAATTTAAAATTTAAAATTTAAAATAAATTCTTAAATTTTCAAACGTTTAAAACATTCAAGATTTTTAAATTCATTTTAAATTGTAAATTGAAAATTTTAAATTATTTTCGCCTGATTTTTTCTGCCATCTTGAATATCTGGTATTTGAAAGGCGAAAATCCCATATCCCAGCTACCAAGCGATGTAAAATCAGCCCCACCGAACTGTCTTTTAAATCTGCTGACTCCGGCCCAAGAGTGTTTTTCATCGCCTTCTGGTGAAATGCCGAAGAAGTCGTAGTATTTCAACCCACACTTCTTGGCCTCTTTAATAATCTCCCAATGGAGCTTATAAGTTGCCATTTTTTCCCGTTCCACGTCGCTCGATCCACCGAAAAGATAAATGGCGGTATTTTTGTAATAAACTATGACGGCCGAGGCAAGCAAGTTGCCGTCTTTTGTCTTGGCGCCGAACACTTTAACATAGTCGGTATTTTTGAAGCTGTCAATCAAATTCTCAAAGTAAGTGAGCTTACGGTAGGTAATTTTGTGCCGTTTGGCCATCTCGGCGTAGAGCCTGTGAAAATCAGTTATCGTGCAATCATCAATTTGAATCTCGTAGCGCTCAGCAATTTTAATGTTATACCGCCCCTTTTGCTTCATTTGTTTCAATATATCTTCTTCTGACTTGGTTAAATCGAGAATCAGCGTATGCTCCGGTTGCATCTCCTCAAAAGCCTTCCTATATCCGGATTTCGTCGGATCAATGTCGCCGTCGGCAGCCTCATTTGATTCCATCCGGAAGAAAACAGCGTTTCGGTCCTTGGCGATCTTTCGAATTTCATCGAGAAAAATTTTCTCTGTTGCCAATTTTGTTTGGTCGCGTGAGAGCATTGGAGTGTAAAGCATCGACCCGAGTAGTGGAATTTTCTTCTCCAGAATTAAGATGTTAAAAATCCGCCAGCTTTTCTGCCAGCCAGTTTTTAATTTGAACTGCTCCCACTCTTTGGTTTGAAAAATTGTTGCCATTAGCCTGATACTAGCATTTTTTGGGCTGGAAAATCCAGTCTTATTCTGTTAAAATTAATCAGATGAAAAAAGAGATCAAAATATTATCAATAGAAACTTCCTGTGATGAGACGGCGGCAGCAGTAATCGGCGATGATGCTGAAATTTTGTCGTCGATCGTTTCGTCTCAAGCCGACCTTCACGCAAAAACCAACGGTGTGGTGCCGGAAGTTGCATCCCGCGCCCATATGGAGGCAATGATACCGGTGGTTGATGAATCGCTGGAAAAGGCCGGCACAAATATAGACGATATCACCCACGTTGCCGTTACAAACGGCCCGGGGCTTATCGGCTCGCTTTTAGTTGGCTTTAATGCTGCAAAGGCTATCGCCTACGCCAAAAATCTGCCACTTTTACCGGTTAATCACATTGAGGGCCACATCTATTCTGCGCTAGCACAGAATAGAGTCGAAAGTCGAAAGTCGAAAGTCGAAAGTGATGTAATTCAATTTCCAATTTTGGCGTTAACGGTTTCTGGCGGTCACACTTCGCTAACTTTAATGAAAGATCACGGCGACTATGAAACTCTGGGCGAAACAATTGATGACGCGGCCGGCGAAGCTTTTGATAAAGTCGCCAAATTGCTAGATCTTGGCTATCCCGGAGGCCCAATAGTCTCAGAATTTGCCAGCAAATTCAGAGACAGAATTAAGAATAATGAATCAGGAATTATGAATGGAAACCATAATTCAGAATTCATAACTCATAATTCAATCCGATTCCCTCGCCCGCTGATTGATAAACCAAACTTTGATTTTTCGTTCTCCGGCCTAAAAACCTCCGTATTGACAGAAGTAACAAAAAACGGGGCTGGAACGGAAGCGCGAAAGGAAGAAATTTGCCATCAATTTGAGGAGGCGGTTGTTGATGTGCTTTGCACTAAAGCCATTCGAGCGGCGAAAAAATATAAACCAAAGGCAGTGATACTAGCCGGAGGAGTTGCGGCCAACAAGAGATTGAGAGAAGAATTAGAAAAAAGATTGAGTGAAATATGTGTAAAATTATTGATGCCAGAAATGGCGCTTTGTGGAGACAATGCTGCAATGATCGGACTTGCTGCGTATTATCACATAGAAAAAGGGGATAAATACGATTTAATGAGCTCGACGGTTGATTCAAATTTAGCAATTTAGATAAAAAAGTCCGCGGACAACGATGTGCTGTGTCCGCGGAAACGGTCGACCGCCGTGGCGGCGGGTTAACTGGCGAATGCCAGAAGCGGCGGGGGAACGATGAACCGATGGTCGTGGTTCAACAACTGCAGGGTAACATGACCGCGCTCGATGTTCAGCCGCTGGGCCGTGGTGACGACCAGCTCTGCGAAGGCCTGTTCGAATTTCGGGGTGCCGGGCTGGTGCGGGATCAGCCCGTACAGTTCAGCGCGCGGCTCATCCCCGAGATTCACCATCAGCATGTTGTGGAAGTTGGTCCTGCCGGACATGCGCCTGACCTCATTGGCGACGCAAATGGGACATGCGCTCGTGTGGTCGCTGAAGATCAAGTGCTGGGTCTGGTGGTCGCGACAGAAGAAGCCACTGCGGCTCGCGCACGAGATGCAGACCTTCTGCTTCTCCAAACCCTCGTCCGTGGGGACCGCGACGACGACACTTCCGGGCGCTGAGGCACAGACTGCACAAGACATTGGCGAGACCTCCTGGAAATATGGTGCGGCATCTGCTACGATTAGTAGCGATAACAACATACAATATTTATCCACAAAAAACAAGTTATGTCAAAAGTTTTCAACAAAAATTGGCAGCACTCGGAAATTGAATCTAAGCTCTACAAAAACTGGGAATCCTCCGGCTATTTTAAGCCGGAGCAAAATCCAGATGGCAAACCATTTGTTATCGCTATTCCACCACCGAACGTTACCGGCAAACTCCACATCGGTCATGCTTATGGGACAACTTTGCAGGATTTGATGATTCGTTATCATCGATTGCTCGGTGATTCATCGTTCTATATTCCTGGTATGGATCATGCCGGAATTGCCACTCAAACTGTCGTCGATAAAAAATTGCGCAAAGAAGGCATTAACAGGAATGAATTAGGCCGAGAAAAATTTGTTGAAGAAGTTTGGAAATGGAAAGAAGAATATGGCGGAAAGATTTTGGAGCAGTTGCGTGCCATCGGCGCATCGTGTGATTGGGACCGGGAGCGTTTTACATTGGATGAAGGCCTGTCATCTGCCGTCCGGGAAGCCTTTGTACACCTCTACAAAAAAGATTTGATCTATCGCGGGGAGTACATTGTAAACTGGTGTCCAAAATGCGGCACAGCCATTGCTGATGACGAAGTAGAGCATGAAACTCAAAAAGCCAAGTTATATTTTTTCAAATATGATAAAAATTTCCCGATTACAATCGCTACTACCAGGCCGGAAACCAAGTTTGGCGACACCGCTGTGGCTGTAAATCCATCCGACGATCGCTACAAGGAATTTATCGATAAAGAATTCGAAATCGATCTTGACGGTATCAAGCGAAAAATAAAAGTTATCGCTGACCGGGCGGTTGACAAAGAGTTTGGCACCGGTGCCGTTGGCGTCACCCCGTCTCACTCGATGATTGACTGGAAGATCGCCGAAGACCACGGAATTCCCAAGGTAAAAGTTATTGATGAACACGGCCGCATGATGGCAGATTTGGGTGACTATTCCGGACTCAAAGTTTTAGAAGCTCGTGACAAATTAGTTGGCTATCTAAAATCATCGAATTTACTGGAAAAAGAGGAAGGTATCGAAAATAACCTCTCTGTTTGCTATCGCTGTGGTGGAGCAATCGAGCCGCTGCCATCGCTCCAATGGTTTGTCAAAATGAAACCGTTGGCCGAGAAAGCTAAAGAAGCGGTTAAAAGCGGTAAAATCAAGATAATCCCGGCCCGGTTCGAGAAGGTCTATTTTCATTGGTTGGATAACATCCGGGACTGGTGCATCTCCCGCCAGCTTTGGTGGGGACACCGAATTCCAGTATATTATCGGAATTCAAGTGACAAGTCGAAAGTCGAAAGTCAAAAGTTCAACGAAGAAGACATTTATGTAGGAGATAATCCGCCAGAAGGTTACATCCAAGATGAGGATGTTCTGGACACCTGGTTTTCCTCTGCACTTTGGCCGTTTTCAACCCTTGGCTGGCCGGAAGAAACATCGGATTACGGTAAGTTCTACCCAACCACGGTTATGGAAACCGGCTACGACATTCTGTTTTTCTGGGTAGCGCGAATGATAATGATGGGGTTGGAGTTAACCGACAAAGTTCCATTTGAAACAGTTTATTTGCACGGACTGGTCCGTGATGAGCAAAATAGGAAAATGTCCAAGTCGCTTGGCAATGTTTTGGATCCGCTCGACTTAATCGTAAAATACGGCACAGATGCGCTGCGAATGGCTTTAATTGTCGGCTCAACGCCTGGACAGGACGTGGCCGTTGGTGAAAGCAAGATCAAGGGTTATCGCAACTTTACCAACAAAATTTGGAACGCTTCGCGCTTTGTGTCACTTCGAGTCACCGAAGGTGATTTACAGAGTGGGGAATTAGGAGTTGAAAAACTATCAGATTTGAACGTTGATGAGAAGTTGTTAACATCGGCTGACAAAAAAATACTCTCAAGTCACAAGTCTATAAAGTCGAAAGTCACAAGTCATATCGAAAAATTCCAGTTCTCGCTGGCGGGGGAGGAACTTTACGAATATTTTTGGCATGAGTTTTGCGACACTTATATTGAGAAATCTAAAGAACAATTAGGTCAATTAGAGCAATTAGAAATTAGAAATTCAAGTGTTTCCGATAATACTAAAAAGATTCTGATTAAAGTGCTTTCAGAAACACTTGCCATGTTGCATCCATACGTTCCATTTGTGACTGAGGCGGTCTGGCAGGAGCTTCGCGAATTCGCTCCGGGACTTCCGGAATCAATAATGATCTCTGAGTGGCCCTCATCAAAATAGTCATTTCGAACGAAAGTGAGAAATATACAATTTATTATGCCCTATTTTGTCTATATCACTTCATGTACGAACAAGACTCTATTCTATACAGGGGTAACTAATAATCTGGTCAGGCGAATTTATGAGCACAAAGGCAAATTGGTCCCTGGATATACTGCACGTTATAATCTTGATAAATTGATGTATTTCGAAGAGCTCTATGATCCGATGTCGGCGATAGAGCGTGAGAAACAAATTAAAAAATATAGTCAAAAGAAAAAGTTGGCACTAATTCAGAAAAAGAATCCAGAAATGTATGATCTTTGGGATGAGATAAATTCAAATTAAGCTGTATATTTCTCGCTCTGCTCGAAATGACTATTAAGAAAAGATCCGTTTTTTTACGGGTCTTTTTTGATATACTTGAGTTATTATCCTGAACACGGAGGCGCAATTATGCGCAAGGCATTGCCGCACTTCGCCGACCCGAAATTCCTTCAATTGACACTGGTGGTAGCTTTCCATGCCTGGGAGCAGACCTGGAAGAATTACTACGGCTTCACTGATGAGATTGCCGTCAGTGTACGGCAGAACTTGGTTGTTGCCCTGGCCAAGGATGTTGGGCATGATCCTTCGGTCGGCGAAGCGATCGAGAAGCCCAAGCAGTTCTATCTCGACAACTGTGGGTATGACGGGCAGAGGGATGTGGACATGCTGGAGAAGTTTCTGGAGACCAGTGGCTGTTGGTTGCGGGGCGAACTTCTGAGTCGGTCCTACCACGAACTCCAGTGGGCCTGGGCCAGGCTGCAGGTCGCGTCGAATCGAGGGCTGAACCGCACGGCTCTCAACAACAGTGGCATTGTGCTGATCTGCGAGATGATGAAGTCGCTTGGTTACGACAATGGCAATCAGGTGACGACGGCTGATTTCAAGGGACTGACGCTGGGACAGGCGCTCGGTTTCCGTGGTATTGGCCCCGAGACCGTCAAAGTCATCAACCTTTTCCGTGCAGACTGCGGCTTCCCGCCGCTCAAGTAGCTGGCCAACATGGTCGGCAAGAGCATTCCCGCCAAGAACATCTGGCGGGACTTTTTTTCTAATAAAAAAACACCCGGAAAAACACACGGGTGTACGGATGGGGGTGGCCCGCCGTGATGGCGACTAGACTGGCAGGATGTTCGCGGTGGGGACGCAGAACGCGAGAAACGCCGGGCTGATGATGCGAATGTCCGGGTCTATGATGACCGGACCAGGATGTGCCGACATCCGTTGGCGAAGAGCGACGCGTGCGGAGAAATCCTCCGCGATGTTACTGGGTAGCTCAGGGAAAATCAGTCGTCCAACACGTCCAGCGGCGCTGATCTGACGCATGACCTCATACGGATTGTCAGATACAACGAGGATTTGCTGTGATGTTTGCTGCGGCGTATCGGTCGGCATGGAAACTTTTTCTCCTCGAGTGATTGGAGCGACTTAAATATATTAAACTAATTATTACTCTCTGTCAAGACGCAAGCCCGTGAACTCAGAAATTCAAAGCTAAATTGGTTTTAATATTGCGACTTGGTATCCGAGTAGTATCCTTGCATAGTGAAAAAGATACCCTTTAATTGATCTTGGAAATGAGCTCACCAGATGT
>Ga0265297_10002593_pt1 | contig 36007 bp, 33 predicted proteins | sample Munlanlwell13791_FD_192502 | JGI IMG/M metagenome (GOLD analysis project Ga0265297, IMG submission 192502) | Leachate microbial communities from a municipal landfill in Southern Ontario, Canada - Leachate well 137-91 | ecosystem: Engineered > Solid waste > Landfill > Unclassified | place... | reverse complement strand
GGCCTACGACCGTCGTGCTATAATCACGCATAGAGCCAGTCAAACCTCCGTTTGTGGATAGGCTTCCTCTCGGGGAAGCAACCCACGATATAACGCAGGCGACTGGCTCGTCTATTTAATCTAGGGCTATTCCCCGAAGAGTCTCTTGAGGCTCTCGAGCCCCTTCTTCGCGCCTTCCTGCACTTCCTCAGATGCGGCGCGCGCCGCGCCGGCGGACAGAGGCGCCATGACCTGGGCCGCGGCGTCCTTCAGGGAGGCGCCGCCTTCCCTCACCCCGGCCCGGACCTGTACGGGCGCGCCGGTGATGGCGGGACCGAGGGTCTCGACGCCTGCCTTGAGGATGTGGTTGAGGTAGAAGACCCCGACAACGGACACGACGACGCACGCGAAGGCGAGCGTCAAAACGAGCCTCTTGAGCTTCTGCATGCGGCAATATTAGTATAGTGTCGCATGGCCATCAATCCGAGGGGCGGGTCGCTGGTGTTGTCTCTGGCCGTCCTGGGAGCGGGGTGCGTCTCCCTGCCTTCCAAGCCCGGGGGGCCTTTGGGCGGCATGCCGGTCATCGACGTGCACACGCATGCGGATTTCGACAACAAGCTCGACCCGGACAGCAAGATCCCCAATACCCGCGAGGAGTTCCTGCGGGAGCGGGCGCGGGCCGGCATCGTGGCCTCCATCAGCCATTGCCAGGACGAGACCTGCGAGGGCCCGGATCCGACGGCCGACAAGGTGTTCCGCTGCGGCGGAGTGAGGGCGACTCCCGACCTCACCGCGCTCGAGGCCGGGCTGCGCGGCAAGAGGTTCCGCTGCATCAAGGTCTACCTTGGATACGAGAAGGCCTACGCGTACGACGCGGTCTATGACCCGGTCTACCGGCTGGCCGCGCAGTACAAGGTGCCGGTGGTCTTCCATACCGGGGACACCCTCTCGGACAACGCTTTGGTCAAGTACGCCGATCCCCTGACCATCGACGAGGTCGCGGTCGCCCACCGCGACGTGACCTTCGTCATCGCGCATCTGGGCAACCCCTGGATCGAGAGCGCGGCCGAGGTGGCGTATAAGAACCCGAACGTGGCGGTCGAGGCATCGGGCATGCTGGTCGGCGACATCAAGTCGACCGTGAGCGAGGACGTCAAGGAGTACATGATCCGGCCCGTACGCTGGGCGTTCGGCTACATCTCCAATCCCTCCAAGTTCATGTTCGGCACGGACTGGCCCTTGGTCGACATGGCGGACTACCTCGAGGTCTACCGCAAGGCCATCCCGCAGGAGCATTGGCGCGCCGTCTTCCACGACAACGCGGTCCGGGTGTTCGGGCTCCAAGACGCGGGGTTGTGACCCAGGCGCGGGTGGTCCTGGTCCGGGTCCGCAACCCGCTCAACATCGGGGCCGCGGCCCGGGCCATGGCCAATTTCGGGCTTTCGGACCTCGTCGCAGTGGAGCCGTACGGGCCGTCCTGGCGCGCGGCGCGCTCGGCGGTCGGCGCCCAGGACCTCCTGCGCAATGCCAGGCTCTCGACCTTGCCCAAGGCCGTGGCGGACTGCCACTTGGTGCTGGGCACGAGTTCGGCATCCCGGCGTGAGCTCCAGCAGCCGCTCATCCCCCTCCCGGGCCTGACCGAGTTCCTGAAAGAGAGGCTCCCGTCGGGCGGCAGGCTGGCCGTGCTCTTCGGGTCCGAGAAGATCGGCTTGAGGAACGAGGATTTTCAGTACTGCCACGCCCTGCTCAACATCCCCACGCAGGAGCGGACCCCCTCCATGAACCTGGGACAGGCCGTGGCCGTGGCCGCCTACGAGCTCGCGCGCGCCGGGCTTGGGAAGGCCGTGCGCGACCCGGGCTACGCTGCGCCGGAGGGAGCGCAGATCGAGGGGCTGGTGAGCGGGTCCATGGAGGCCCTCCGGCGGGTGGGCTACTGGCGGCACATGCCGGACTCCGTGCGCGCGGAGAAGCTCAGGCGCGCGTTCCTGCGCTGGAAGCTCACCAAGGGCGACGCCAGCCTCGTCGGAGCCTACCTGAAACGGGCGAACAGCCGCTGAGCCTCTCTCTTTTTTTGTCTTGACAAATCAAACCAGTTTAATAAACTAGTTGTTAAATATGAGCCAAACCAAGCGTTCGGGTCAGATCGGGGCGTTCGAGGCCAAAACACGCCTCTCCGAGCTCCTCCGTGAGGCTGAGATGGGCTATTCGTACGTGATACGCCGCAGGGGGAAGGCGGTGGCCAGGCTCGTCCCCGCGGAAGCGCCCGGCCGGGCGGATGTGAAGGCCCTGGCCCGAGCCCTGCGCGGCATCCGGACCAAGGTGCGCGGCAAGGCTCCGGTGCGGTCCCTCGTCGAGGAGGGTAGGAAGCCCTGATGCCCTGGGTGATCGACAGCTCCCTGGCCCTGGCCTGGGGCCTTCCGGACAAGGAGTCCCGTCTAGCAGACCGGTTCTTCGAACGGGTCATGCCGAGAGAGAGGCCTTGGGTCCCCCCCCTGTGGTGGGTCGAGGTCTCCGGCGCCCTGAACGCGGCGAGGCGGGGCGGACGCATCACGCAGGCGCAACACTCGCGCCTGATGGAGGTCTACGGCCGGCTCACCCTGCAGATGGACTCGGCGCTCGATGGGCACGCGGCCTGGAGGATGTCGAGCCTGGCGCGCGAGCACGGCCTGAGCGTGTACGACGCCGCGTATCTGGAACTGGCCCAGCGGCTGGGAGCGGGGCTGGCGAGCCTGGACAAGAGGCTCAAAGCCGCGGCGAGGAAGGCCGGGGTCCGGGTGTTCTAGGGACTCAAACGGGCCGCCCCGCTTTCGCAGGACGGCCCGGCTTTCCGATATCGCCGTTCCCAGATATCCCGATGGAAAAAGGCCAGGACCGGCCGTCCCCCAAGTCGCAGTTGCCGTCGACGAGTTCCGGCAGGCCGCTGCCCGAGAGCCTCAGGCATCTCCATAAGGCGGGCCAGCTTCATTCGCCCCTGTATGACTGCGGCCGTCCGCGTGCTCGTCCGGGTGGCAAAGCTAAATCTAGGCATCGGTGTCGGCCCACGGAGGCTCTTTGCCCCTCACCTGCTTGATCCAAGGCATAGGCGGGAACGTCTCGGGTGAATGGCCGGTGGTCAGGTAAAGATTCGTGAAGCCCTTAGCGTGGAGTTCCTTGGCGATATCCTCCCCTTGAATCCCATTACCCAGTTCCGAATCGGCATAGATGGCGACGCTCTTTGAGAGTCGCTCGGCTTGGCAAAGCAGGTCTTGGGCGGTCCGGAAGCACAAGAGGTTCACCCCCTTGGATTCCGCAACGATTTTCCACGTCATGTGCACGAGGGCGTCGTTATCCAACAGAACGGCGTCAGGAGTTTGGCGTCGGGGCGTGATGGAGACGGGTACGAATCCGGCCATTCCCTTGGGTATCATCCGGACTTTAAGGCGCCTGCATTCCGCTAGGATACTCTCTTCCTCGGCCCGGCTCGTGATGAGTATGGATCGCTCGCCGATATCCAGTTCATCGATCAGTCCCAGACCGGTCTCCTTGTGCCCCATGAACTCGTAATCTATCAAGCACAGCGCTGTTCGCGCCTTGGCCGGGTCGGCGGCCAGGAATTGCCGCAGCCCGTCCGGCGTTGAGAAGTGAGCGACTTCGATGCCATGATCCTTGGCCCTCAGGGACTCGAACCGTCCCTGCCAAATCTGATGGATGCTGGCATCATCGTCCAGGACCACTACGGTGCCCCCGGCCGTCAACTCGATCCGAGAGACGAACCATTCCGGGGACGCGGCTTTAGGCAATTCGATGGTGACCGCCGTTCCCTTGCCCGTCTCGGATTCGATCGATAGCCGTCCCCCCCAAGATTCGACGCACGACTTGGCATGGTAGAGCCCCAGCCCTGATCCGCCCGCCTTGCCGCAAGTGACCCCTCGCTGTCCGAGCTTCGCGAGAATATCCCGCGGGATGCCTCCAGCGTTATCCGTCACCTTCACCAGGATGCGGTCGGAGTCCACCATGAGTTGTACGACCACCAAGCCGTTTTCCCCCATCGCCTCGACGCTGTTGTTGATCAGGTTCGATAAGACCCGCTTGAAATCGGCTGGCTGAATCTTGGCGAAAAGGCCATAGGACGCCTCAAGACGGCCTTCTATTTCGATGCCGATCCGGGGCCGAAACTGCAGGCGTTTTTCGGTGATAAGCGGGTCGACGTGGCTCGAAAGGAGTTCAACGGAGGCGGACGCATCGTTTGTCACGGGCAGCCGTCCGGATGGAGCTTGAGAATCCCTATTTTTCTCGATCAAGTCGTTGGCGATGTCCCGTATGCGGCTCACGGCGCTTCGCACGATAAGGCGTTTTTCCTCCGGCAGTTGGGACACGTCTTTTATCACGGCGTCGAGCGCCGCCAGCGGTGAGCGGATGTCGTGAGCGACCTGTGCCGCGATCTTCCCTAACGCGGCCTTCGCCGCGACTTCCATATCGAGGATCTTTCGGTACCCGGACATGGTGAAGCTGACGAAAAGGGCGAAAAAGGCGACGAATGTCAGGCCGAAGGCCGCCATCAGCCTATTCTTGAAGCGTCGCAGGTCCTCTGGAAGGTCCGCGTTGATGAACAGGGCGACGCATTCGGTCCCGGCCAAGGCGCTGGGAATGGTAGTAATGAGCCCCACACCCTCGCCGTGCCGCACGATCTTTCTTTGCTGGCTGCACTCGAAACCCGAGAACATGGCATCGGCACCATCGCCTTGCGCGCGAGTCCGAAAGAGCAGATCGCCTCCCTCGCCCCTACCCAGGTCGCGTATCTCGGCCGAGCGAAGATGTCCTTCCTGCTGGAGCTTAGAGAGCGACTGTCCGAGCTTGAATAGGTTCCCTTCCGCGAGGTCGTTGCCAAGGACGGAGACCACTTCCCTCTCGAGCGAAGCCGCCCTGGACTCCTCCACGGCGGACCACAGCCAGACGATGGCGGCATAGAAGGCGCCTAGGAGCACGAGCGCCCCCAATCCCCACGTGATGAGGAGACGCCTTCTGCTGATCATCCCTCAGTCCGCCTTCCGCGCGGGAGCCCAGCCCACGGCGCGGAACTCGATGGGGTCGAAGAACAGATCTATCCTGGACAGGTCCACTTTTGGCGAGTGAATGTATATGAGGTTGGAGTGAGCGAAAGTCACTATGGCCGACTCGCCGTAGATCAAGGCGTTGATCTTCTCAGCTATGCGTGCCCTTTCGGTCGGGGATTCTTCATCCTCGGCCTTCTCGATAAGCGCCGGGATTTCCCCCGAAGGGTCCGGAATCAGCGCGCCAAGCTTGCTCATGAACATGAGCCTAAAATCCCCATAGGGATTGTTGACCGCTATGCCTGTCCCCCTCACGATCAAGTCGAAGTCTCCCCGGCGCATGCGATTGAAGGCCTCGAAGCGATCTGGATAGCGGGTCACATGCGGGGCCAGGCCGTGCGCCTTGAGGGCCCGCACGACGCAGCCTTCGATCGAATGCTGTATCTGCGCGTCGGCGGATATCGGGAAGAAGAGCACCTCAACTTGATCCGGGCCTTCTTTCCGGGGCGCTGGCGAGTCCGGGATACGGAACTGCAGGTACCCGACCCCGCCCTTGGGGATGAAGGAAGAGTCCACCGCGATCCCCGAAGCGGCATATTCCCGATCATCGGATATCAGACGAAGGAAGTAGTCCCGGAAGGACTGGCGCAATGCCTTATTCGCGAAAGGTCCGCGCCCGTGGTTCAAGTGCACGAAATGCATCCTGACGGGAGGTTCTTCGACAATCCTTAAACCGGCCTCCGCTATATCGCTCAACGTCCGCCGGCTGATGCCGAAGCTGTGCTCGACCGTGAGGTCACCCCTGCCATCCAGCAACGCCCGTACAACGTTGTCTCCCGCCTTCGTCGGCGCGTGGATCTCCACGGTATCCGGCGCATCCTTGAGACGGGGGTACCCCACTTCGCGCGCTTGGAGTACGACCTTGTTGTCCGTGATCTGCTTGATTCTGTAAGGGCCGGAGGAGCATGTCTCCATGGGATCCCGCCAAGTTCCCTTCTCGTCGAAGCACTTCGGGTTCGCAATGCCGTATATGGCCTGGCTGATGGCCTCGAAGAGGTTGATCGGGCGCTTGCTGAACTTGAATACCAGATCCCCCTTTTCTAGGAAAATGCTGCTCAGCGGCGCGTCATAGCTCTTCCACGAGGCAACCTCAGGCATGAGCGAGTTCAGGACCAACCCGTCGTTACGGGTAAGCCAGACAATGCGCCTGAAATTCTGCAGCACGACCTGAGGAGTGATCGGCGTCCCATCTTCGAAGGTAAGGCCGCGGCGTATCTTGAAGCGCCATCTCTTTCCGGTCGAGTCCACCTTCCATTCCTCGGCGATCATCCCCTGCGGCTTGCCGTCAAGGAAGTTGGAGACCAGGGGGGCGTAGATATTTCTCGCGACCTGCATCACGGGCGGCCTATCCGCGTCCAGCGGATCAAATGTCCTCGCTGGCCACCAGAACCAATACCGTAAGGATACGTCGCTCATGCCGCCCTCCACATGGACGGGAGCGCAATAGCTCCCGCCGGCTAGAAGTAGCACTACGATAGAGCGCCTAAAGGCATTTCCCATACCCAGACTAGATCAAGAACCGCTCAATGCCCCCGAAGGTGATTGGCGGCGAATCTTTCACGATGGCCCGGAACACCTGTACTTCAGGGTTCCAAGGGCCGCAAATATGCCTCGAAAAACAAATATCCGGAGTCTCATGCGCGGCGGGCGATGAGTCTGAAATCATCAGTCGCTCCACAACCATATCAAAGGCATGGGGATTATTGGCGAAGAAATCCAGGCGGCGTTCCGTGATGCTTCCGGGACGTCCTCCTTTCTTCATTCTATCAACGGCGATACAGTGCACATAGGCCTCAAGCATCGCGCGCTGTATCGCATCGGAAGCGTCCAAGGCGCATGCCGATCCAGGGATGGCGCCATGAGGATAAGCCGCAAAGACGCACAGGGCGAACGTTATTTGCTCCGCTGGCAAGCTCAACAGCGGCTTGCCGGCCAGTGTTGCGGTGTAACAATGCAATGTGCCCCGCCACGGACGGAATAGCTTCGCGATATCCTCGGGCGGCTCATGCCGCATGAAACTAAAGTCGCCGTTGTCCCAAAAGCGGTTCAATGACCACCTTTCCAAGGCCTCGTGGTACGCATGCCGAAGAAGCGGCGCTTCGCCCGCCTCCTGTGGACGAGCCGCGAAACCATTGCTTGTAGGATCGATGCTAAGCCCGGCCTCTCCGGCAGCCGATGTGGCCATATGGCGCACGCTCCACCGCTCGATGGCCTCGACCGCGGCCTTTAGTTGACTCTCTCCTTTGCCACGGCTCCACCCCCCTCCGACAAAGCCGAAGATGTTGTCTTCCCGGTCCGGGTCCTTCCACTTGGGATGCAGATGCGCGACGGAGTACCAGAAATTCCTCCGCCAAAAGCTCGGATGCGGTGTTGACGACATCCCGATGATGGGACCCGTTTGTGCGTCGAAGAACCTAAGCAACTTGTAGGAATACATCTACGTCCTGTGGGAGCGTCGCGACCTGAAATGTCTGTGGAAGGTTAATGCACGCAAGAATGGTCCGGTCTTGCCGGAGCTACCAATTCGGGCCGGGAGGCGTTTCGTCCGCAGAAGCGATGTCCTTGGAGACACCCGCCTGGTCGAAGGTTGTTTTCGGGTTGCCCAGAACGCAGATGGCCAGGAAATAACTAGCGAGGAACAGGAGTTTCTTGATGGTCATGACCTTACCTCCACATCATTGCCAACGGCAATTATAGTTCTATCCTGCATGGTTCGCCAATAGCCGATGGCCTTGTTATGCGCCATCTACCCCTAACGGAGCAATTTGGATGCCGTGACTGTTGCCGTGTGCTTCTGCACAGAATGGTCGATTCCCGCCCCTTCTTCATCCCGGATGAGATTTTCATCGTTTCAATTGAGAATGACTCTCATCAATTGTTGATTCTGAGTCCTGAGCCAGACGTTGCTCGTCGTCAGGGGAAAGCAAAACCCCTGATTCGCTGGACCTCGCGGAATCAGGGGCTTTATCCCGATGTTTTCAGCTAAATGGAGCGGGCGAAGGGAATCGAACCCTCGTCTAGAGCTTGGGAAGCTCCCGTTCTACCATTGAACCACGCCCGCACTAGAGAACGACTTTGACCACGGCGGGCAGTACCGGTCCTCTTCGGTTCATCAGGAGTAGGTACGCCCGCGCAAGCACCTGAAAGTTTAGCACATCCAACCCAGGTCTGAGAAGTTGTCCCGCCGATCAGGCCTTGACGGTGCGCACCTTCTGTACCGCCTCTGTAAGCTGCGCCAGAGCGGCTTTCACATCCCCCTGCAGCCGGATGAACACCGCCCGGCGGTCCCGGCCGTCCAAAGCCTGGAAATCGCCCAGGGCTTGGGCGTAGCAGAGCTTGGCGAAGCCGTACGGCAGGCCGGGCAAGGCCACCTCCGGCGCGTCCGCACGGGCGAGCATCAGGAAGTTGCCCTTGTCGGGCCCGCCCTTGTGCAGCTGTCCCGTGGAGTGCAGGTAGCGCGGTCCGTAGCCGGACTGGATGGCGTGGTCCACCGCCCCTGCCAGGGCCTTGCGCAGCGAGCTCAGGGCCGCGTCGTACCTTCCGTCCGAGGCGATGTAGGCGAGCAGGCCCAGATAGTCGTTGGGCTTGGAGTCGGCAAGCCAGCGGGACAGGGCGTCTTCAAGGGACTTCGGCGTGCCGGACAGAGAGCGCCGCGTGGCTTCGGAGAACGAGAGAGACACGCTCCCGTAGTTCGCCTCCTGCGGCACGGGCAGGGTGCCCTTGGCCTGGAGCTCGGCGAGCAGGGCCTTGGTCTTGTCCTTGGCCGCCTGCACGTCCGGCTGGTCGAAGGGGTCTATCCCCAAGGCGTAGCCGAGCACGGCCGTGGCGATCTCCCAGCGGAAGAACTCCGCGCCGAGGTCGAGCCTGTCTTTGAGCGTCAGCGTCAGGACCGGATGGCCGTCTTTCTCGAGACGCCGGGCCGCTTCGGCCGCGGGCCCGGCGGCCCCCGCCTCGAGCCGGATGTGCACGAAGGCCCGGTCCGCCCCGCGCCCCAGGCGCTCGATATCCAGGGGTTCTCCCGTGACGGGCACGACGCCCTTGCCTTCCTTCCCCACGCTCTCGGCGATGAGCTGCTCGAGCCAGAGCCCGAGGCTCTCGATCTCCGGGGAAACGAGGAAGGTGATCTTGTCGCGACCCTCGGCCGCGTTGCCCGCCAGCCACATGCCGAGCTTGTATCCCGGGTTCTCGCGCGAGCCCGAGGAGCAGGCCTGGGCCATGGAGCGGGCCCGCGCCAGGAGCGTCTTCACGTCCACGCCCGAGAGCGCCGCCGGGACCATGCCGAAGTAGGAGAGGGCCGAATAGCGGCCGCCGATGTCCGAGAAGTTCAGGAAGACCTTGCGGAAGCCCTGCTTCTTCGCGTGCGTCTCCATGGCCGTGCCCGGGTCCGTGATGGCGATGAAGTTCTTCCCCCCGCCGCCGGCCGTCTTCACCTGCTCCCAGAAGTAGTCCATGAAGCGCATCGGCTCGGTGGTGGTCCCGGACTTGCTCGCCACGATGTAGAGGGTCTTGGCCGGGTCGGCCGCGGAGCGCAGGCTCGCCACGGTCTCGGCCTCGGTGGAATCCAGCACGTGCAGCCTCGGATGGCCCTGCCGGGGGCCGAACGTCCGGCGGAGGACTTCCGGAGCGAGGCTGGAGCCTCCCATGCCGAGCACCATGACGTGCTCGAACCCGGCTTCGCGGACTTCCCGGCTGAACGCCTCGAGCTCGGCGACCCGCTCCGGCATGACCTCGGGCATCTCGAGCCAGCCCAGGGAGTTCTCCACGGACTTGGCCGCGGCTCCGCCCTTCCACAGGGTCACGTCGCGGTCCCAGAGTCTGCGCATGACCTGGCTGTCCTGCGGCTGGACCGCGCTGTCGAAGAGCTTGACCTTGTCCGCGATGTGCGCGAGCAGGGATTCGAATGCTTTGGTGAACGCCTCGACCCCGGCCTTCTCGAGATCGCGCGTGATGGACACCAGGTCCACCCCGGCCTCGTGCAGGTCCTGGAGCGTCTTCAAGGCCTTGTCCACGTCCTGTTCCACCGAGGCCTCGGGCCGGCCGTGGTCGCGGAACGCGTCCCACGTGGCCGGAGGCATGGTGTTGATCGTGTCGGGCCCGATGAGGGGGGTCACGTAAAGCAGGTCCGAGTAGGCCGGGTTCTTGGTCCCGGTGCTGGCCCACAGCAGCTTCTGGACGCGGGCTCCCCGGCTCTTCAGGGCCTCGAAGCGCGGCGAGGAGAAGGCCTTGCGGAAGGCCTGGTACGCCACCTTGCAGTTGGCCACCGCGGCCTTGCCCCGCAGGGGGTGCTTGGGGTCCTTGGCCGCGAGGAGCTTGTCCGCCGCGGTGTCGATGCGGCTCACGAAGAAGCTCGCGACCGACGCCACGTCCTTGAGCTTGCCGCCCTTGTCGTCGAACTTCTCGAGACCCGCGAGGTAGGCTTCCATGACCCTGGCGTAGCGGTCGATGGAGAAGACGAGCGTGACGTTGACGTTCACTCCGTTCGCGATGAGTTCGGTCACCGCCTCCAGGCCCTCCAGCGTGGCGGGCACCTTGATCATGATGTTCCTGCGTCCGAGAGCGGCGAAGAGCCGTTTGGCCTCGGAGACGGTCTGCCGGGCCTGATACGCCAACCGCGGGGAGACCTCGATGCTCACGAACCCGTCCGTCCCGTCGGAGGCTTCGTAGACCGGCAGGAGAAGGTCCGCGGCCCGGCCGATGTCGTGGAGCGCGAGGCGCTCGTAGACGGACTCCGGAGCCAGGACCCCCGCCTTCACCGACTCCCGTATGTCCGCGTCGTAGTCCGCGCTCTTGGAGATGGAGTTCTCGAAGATGGAGGGGTTGGAGGTCACGCCCTTGAGCCCGTCGCCGTCGATGAGGCTCTTGAGTCTGCCGCTCGTGAGCATGGGGCGGCTGATGTTGTCGTACCAGGGACTCTGGCCGGAACTCGAGAGCTGCTTGAGCGGGTTGGTCATGGAGTTCACCTCGTGCCGGCCGCGAGCTTGAGGAACTCGTCGCGCGTCCGCGGGTCCCGGCGGAAACAGCCCAGCATGGCGCTGGTGACGGTCGGAGAGAGCCGGCTCATCGCGCCCCGCATCTCCATGCACAGGTGGCGTGCGCACAGGATGACCCCCACCCCGAGAGGCTTGAGGTTGTCGTCGAGCGCTTGGGCGATCTGCTGCGTCATGCGCTCCTGGACCTGCAGCCGCGCGGCGAAGTGGCGGACCAGCCTGGGGATCTTGGAGAGGCCGATGACGTGCTTGCGTGGGATGTATGCCACGGTCGCGGCGCCGAAGAAGGGAAGCAGGTGGTGCTCGCAGACGGAATAGAAGTTGATGTCCCGGACGACCACCATCTCGCTGTAGTCCACGTCGTGGAGGATGCCGGTGAACAGCGCCTTGACGTCCTCGCGGTAGCCGACGGTGAGCTCCCGCCAGGCCTTGGCCACCCGGGCCGGGGTCTTGCGCAGGCCCTCCCGATCCGGGTCCTCGCCGATGGCCGCCAGGATATCGCGTACGGCCGGTTCCATGCCCCGTTTCGCCATCAGGCCTCCGTGAGATATTCCAGGAGCGTCCGGACCGTGCCGCCCGTGCCGCCCGCGGGGCAGGTCGGGGTCGTCTTCGTGGACCAGGCGGACCCGCCCGTGTCCAGGTGGACCCACGACCGGTCGCCCACGAATTCTTGGAGCACCAGGCCTGCGATGATCGCGCCGGCTTCCCCGGGAGAGCCGATGTTCTTGAGGTCCGCGATCCTGCTCTTGATCTCTTCCTTGTACTCCTTGGGGAGCGGGAGCTCCCAGACCGGCTCGTCGGCGCGCTTGGCCGCGGCCTTCACCCGCGCCATCTCCGCCGGGCTGTTCGTCATGGCTCCGGTCAGCTTCGACCCGAGCGCGATGATGACGGCTCCGGTGAGCGTGGCTACGTCGATGACGGCGTCCGGCTTCTGTCGAGCGGCGTAGGCGAGGGCGTCCGCCAGGACGAGGCGCCCTTCGGCGTCGGTGTTCAGCACCTCGATGGTCTTCCCGCTCAGGGTCCGGAGGATGTCGCCGGGCTTGAGAGCGTCCGGCCCGGGCATGTTGTATGCCAGAGGCATCAGGGCGTGGACCTCGGCCCGGGTCTTGAGCCGGGGCAGGGCACTGAGGACGGCCAGCACCACTGCCGCGCCGGCCATGTCGTCCTTCATCTCGACCATGTCGCCGCGGGATTTCAGGCAGAGCCCGCCGGAGTCGAACAGGATCCCTTTCCCAACGAGCCAGATGTTCCGCTTGGCCCCTTTGGGCTTGTACACGACGTGCAGCATGCACGGCGGCTTGGAAGAGCCTCTGGAGACGCCGAGGATGGCGCCCATGCCCAGCTTGCGCAGCTCGGCTTCGTCCCAGACCTCGACGAAGACGCCTTCGCTCGCCAGACCCTTGGCCTGGCGGGCGAAGGCTTCGGGCGTCTTCTCGGACGGAGATTCGTTCACCAAGTCCCTGGCGAAGCACACGGCTTCGGCGTAGACCGACGCCTTGTCCAAAGACGACTTGAGCGCGGACCGCCCGGATGGGAGCTTGGCCGTGAAGCGGACGCTCTTGAGCTTCGGCTCTTTCTCCGGCTTCTTGTACTTGGTGAAGGCATAGCCGGCCAGGAGCAGGCCTTCGGCCGCGGGCCCGGGGGCCGGGACGGGGGCCAGGCAGAGGTCCTCGATGCGGTCCTTCACCGCTCCATACAGGCCGCCGCATGCCCGCCGCAGGGTCTCGGTCTCGAAGTCGGCGCGTTTGCCCAGGCCGACCCAGACGAATCTGCGCTGCCGCTTGCCGTAGGGAGCCAGGAAGGAGACGGTCTCCCCGGCCTTTCCGGAGAACCCTTCCTCCTTGGCCCTGGTCTCCAGCGCATGGAGCTCGGCCTTGGAGAACAGGGCCGCACCCGCGGCGCCTTCGTCCTCGAAGGAGAAGACGGCCAGCGGGAGGCCGGATCCCTTGGCGTCCTTGGCATTGATGACGGAGAGCGGCAGCATGCGGTCCCCCTTATCCTTCCTTCGGCAGCAGATTCGCGGCCCCCACCCCGAGGGCGGCTCCCGCTAGGGGGCCGGCCCAATAGACGTAATGGAAAGACCAATAGCCGGAAGCGACGGCCGGGCCGAAGGCGCGGGCCGGGTTCATGGCCGCGCCGCAGAAAGCTCCCAGCACGAGGCTCGCGGCGCAGCCGAGCGAACCCACGACCAGCGCCCGGGTCGGATTGGACTTCCCCTGGGACGCGACGCAGGCGACGGAGAGGAAGAAGGTGAGCACCGCTTCCAGGAGCGTGGCGGCCCGGAAGCCCATCCCGTTGAGGGTCGGCACGCCCAGAAAAGGCGGTTCGGAGGAGATGTGGGCGTGCGAGAACGCGGCGGAAAGGAGCAGCCCCGCCGCAGCCGCGGCCAGCAGCTGGCATACCAGGCACAGCGCCGCCTTCACGATCTCCAGGCGCCGGAACGCGGCCAGAGCCAGGGTCACGGCCGGGTTGAACATGCCTGGGGACCCGCCGAAGAGGCCGAAGGCGGCGGCCATGGCCAAGCCTTGACCCAGAGCCACGCCGAGGGCGCCCAGGCCGCCTTCGAGGGCCGCGTCCGCGCATATCGCTCCGGCCGCGAAGAAGACCCAGATGAAGGTGCCCAGGAACTCGGCCAGAAGAGAACGGAGGGTGCCGGCCATAGGTATATCAGATGTTACTAAATACTTAAAAGGGAAGGGGTCCTACCGCCACTGTGGCGGTAGTGTGGATAATATTTTTTCTAAGGGGATTCCTCTTTAAGAAACATCCGTTGTTGTTCGGAGAGCTTCCACTTGCGCTTGCGCAAGTGGAAGCACGAGCGCCCCCGGGGGGCGCTCGGCCTTTGGGGCCGATTGTTATGGTTCGAACGCGTACCCGAGCGTGAAGCGGTGGGACATGCCCAGGGCCCCGAACGGGACCCACGCGTAGTCCGCGAAGAAGCCCTCGTGCATGAACCCGCCGCCGAAGGAGACGCCGGCCATGCCGTCGAGGTCCGAGGAGGAGGTCCGGCCGGACCAGCCGAACCGGAGGGAGGCGGATTCGCGCTCCTCCGCGAGAGGGAGCGTCAGTTCGCCTCCGAAGGCGGGGTATATCTTATGGTCGCGGGGCGCGACCAAGTCCATGCTGAGGAGGAATTGCTTGACGGGGCGCAGGGTCTGCCCCACGCGGATCGAGGCGGGCAGAGGGTCCTCCTGCTGCCGGAACCGCATGGGTCCGCCCCAGTTGTGCCCGCTCAGGGCGAGCACGTAGGGACACCGTCCCATGCTCATGCGCAGGCGCAGGCCGGCGTCGCCGGCCGCGGCGCGCGCGCTGGACTGGATGCGGGAATCGATGTACTTGAGCGCCACGCCCAGGTCCAGGACGTCGGAGACCGTGGCTCCCCATCCCGCGATGAACGCCAGGTCGCGCGGAGTGAAGGCCCCCCCCGTCTCCATCCCCTGGTTGTCGCGCTCCTTTATCTCTCCCGCGTTCAGATAGAGCAGGCCGGCGGCGATGGTGCCGCGGCCGGAAGGCCTCGTCTCGCGTCGCCGGGGCGGCACGATGGGGCGCAGCGGCTGGGCGATGACCGCGAAATCGCTGAAGACGGTCCGGTACAGGAACGCGTGGGAGAACGACACTTCCAGCGCGGGCACCCGGGAGAGGCCCGCCGGGTTCCAATAAAGCGAGGACGCGCCCTCCGCCGCCGCGGTCATGGCCTGGCCCATGGCGGCCCCGCGCGCGTCCGCGCCGAACTTCAGGAACTCGGCGGCGGAGGTGCCGACGCTGTCCGAGTCGAACGCCGCCCTCGCGGCGGACGCCGCGAAGACCAGAAGCAAGGCCGCGCTCCGGGATCTCATCGTTCGATCGCGAACTTCAAGACCTGGGTCGAGCCGTCCGTCGCCTTCACGTAGGCGAAATAGACCCCGCTGGCCACGTTGCGCCCGGCGGTATTCTTGCCGTTCCAAACGAGCGTCCCCTGGTCCGTGGGCCCGTACTGGAGATCCGTCACGAGTTCCCCGGAGAGCGTGAAGACCCGGATGTGGCCGTCGGTGGAGAGGTTGCCGAAAGCCAGGCCGGACCGGCCCAGCCAGGTCGCGGAGTCGAACTTATCGCCGCTGCCCGGCTTCCAGGGCACGGGGTAGACATAGACCTCGTTCACATCCGGCCGGATCCCCGTGGGGGCGAAGAGGGCGAATACCGAGAAGTGCTCCGTGACCGCGGAGACGCGTCTGTCAGCGAGGTCCACGGCGCACGAGCTCAACTCCACCCATTGCAGGGCGCCCGTCATGTTCAGGGTCCATAGGCGGAGGTTGGCGGCCGGTATGGGCGGGCTCACGCCGTCGACGAGGGTGTTCCCGTCCGCGTCCGGGTACGTGACCGAGAGGGTCACCGTCGAGCCCAGCGTGTCTTCGAAGATGAAGCCGCCCTTGTTGACCACGACCTCGATCACGCTCCCGGGGATGTAGATATGGCCCGTCGTGGGCGGAGAGGCGAGCCCGTTCGCCACCACCAGGGGGTTGGCCGAGATGGGATTGCTCACCGGGTTCGAGGAGACCAGGATCACGGCCTGGGCGCCGAAGGCGTCGGGCGGGATGACGAGGCGCACCCCGTCGTTGGGCGCCGGGAGCGTCATGGTGGATGCGGAGTACGAAACGTGAGAGGCGGCGACCTGCGCGGGCGAAAGAGGGGTGTTCAGGACGCGCACTTCGTCGAGCGCCCCGCGCAGGGGCTTGTCGTAGGCGCTGGAGAGGGTCTGCCGGTTGCCCGCCGAGAGCTCATGCGCGTCGTTGTAGCGGGAGGCCGCGGCGGCCTTCGAGCTGGTGAAGACGCCGTCCACATACAGGGTCACGGATGAGCGCGAGGCGTCGTAGACCCCGGTCAGATGCGTCCATCGCCCGGCGCGGACCGGCTGCGTGGACACGGCGGCGTAGCGGGCGGTCAGCCCGGCGTTGTTCACGAAGAAGCGCCAGTGGAGGTCGCTGACCGAGGCGACGGAGGCGATGTCCAGGGCGTAGGACTCCTGACCGCCGTTGCCCTTGACCACGATGCCCGCGCCGGGGAGCTGGTTGATGTCCTCCAGCTTGACTAAGGCATCCACGGTCACGCTCCCGGTCCCCGCGAAAGAGCCGGCGTCGGTCACCCGGCAGATGGGCCTGCCGGTCAGCAGGCGCGCGGCGTTGCCCAGCCCCGCCATGCTCGTCACGAAGGTCGGAGACGAGCAGGAGGTCTCCATGCATCCGAGCGTGCCGGTGTGGCCCTGATTGGACGCGTCGGCGACGGAAGTCCCGGAGGACTCATCGAAGTGCCAGAGCAGCACCGTGCCGGACGGGGGCGAATAGGGAGTGGGCGGGGTCTGGGCCGAGGAGGAGGGCCCCATGCTGGGAGTCACGACGCCGGCGGGCGTGGGAAAGGCGTACTCCGTCCTGTTCGAGTTCGAGCTCACGGCGCGGACGCGGATGTAGTAGGTGCCCCCCGGCAGGAGGTTGGTGAAGGTCATCTGCCTAGCCGTGGTGTTGTCCGAGGCGACGCTGCCGCCGAATCCGGAATCCGTGGCGATGTAGATCTCGTAGGAAGTCCCTGCAGGGTTGCCGTCGCCGGCGCTCCAGGTGGCGGTCAAGCTGGCGGTCGTCACGTCCACGACGGCCACGCTCAAGGGCGGGTTGGCGTTCGTGTAATTGTAGGTCACGGCGCTGAAGAGACTGGGCCCGGAAGCCCCGTTCGCCCGGACCTTGGCGCTGTACCTGGCGTTCACGGCCAGGCTCTGCTGCGTGAAGGTGCGCAGGGGCGTGTTCTCGATGAGCGGTCCCCCGGCCTCGTCCTGGAGGGTGTACGACTGCGCGGTCGCCACGGCCTGCCAGGTCCAGGTGATCGACGACACCCCGAGCGGGTTCCCGACGGGAGCGTCGGGTCCGAGAGCCAGGGTGGGGATCGCGGTCGAGATGTAGCTGGTGAAGAGGGTCCCGAGCCCTCCGTCTCCGTCCCGCCCGTTCTTGGCCCGTATGCGGATGTAGTAGGTGGTGGAAGGGGTCAGGCCGGTCAGGGCGGTGGACCGGGTCGTGAAGTTGGATTCGATGGGGATGGGCGTGGAGAGCACCGCGGTATAGGATGCGTTGCTCCATAGGGTGAGTTCGTAGCGCGTCCCGTCCGGGTTCCCGTTGGCCCCCCAGGAGACCACTATGCTGCCGGTCGAGATGGCGGATGAGCCGATGCTGTTGGGGTCCAGGTCCGCGGCCCGGGTGTAGGCGCTCACCGGACTGGATATATCGCCCAGGCCGTAGTCGTCGTAGCCTCGGAATTTCCTGGTATAGAGGGTGTTCGCGGTCCTGCCCGCCTCGGAGAAGCTGAGCGCGCCGATATTGTCGTAGAGGACGTTGTTGTCGTTGTCGAGTATCTTGTATCGCCCGCTCCCCCCGCTGAGCAGGCAGATGCGGCTCGGCTTGGTCCAGGACCAATCGAGCTGGGTCGTGCTCGGGGAAGTCGCGGCCGGGCTGCCGGGCGTCGTGGGCACGTCGATGATGCTGGTGACGTTGCCCTTCCACCAGTTCGTATTGCCGGCGCGGTCTTGGAACGAGAAGCTGACCACCATCGGAACGCCGTCCGGGAAGTTCAGGCCCGTGACCGTGGCCGTGGCGCTGCCGAGGTATCCTTGGGGCGGGGGGCCTACCGCTGTGGTGTAATGGCCGAAGTCGAGGTAGGTGGTCTGCAGGCTCGCCTCGGTCCTGCCGTGGCGGAATATGCCGGCGTGGTAGTCGTTGGCCACCGCGAGAGGGATGTTCCTGTAGTCGAGCTTGGTGTTGAGCACCCGGACCTCGTCGATGTCCCCGTTGAAAGCGCCGGCGGGTACCACGGATGTGGGCCGGCGCCCCACGTAGGCGTCGTCGCGCGTCTGCAGCGGGACCATGGACCCGAAGTCCTTGGAGGACACGAACACGTCGTTCTTCCAGAATTGGGCCGCCTGGCCGTCATAGGTGAAGGTGACGAGCTGCCACACCCCGCTTTGGATGAATCCCGGGCCGCTGGTGAGGACATGGGCGACGCCCCCGGTGTCGATGAGGTTCGCGTACAGATCGCCGTTGTTGGTCGTCGCGCCCATCCAGACGTTTACGCCGTTCGTCTGGCCGGCGACGAGCCCATTGTTCCACTCGAAGAGCGGCATGGAGGTGACCGCGGTGGGCTTGATCCACATCTGGATCGTCATCTGCTGCATGTAGGTGCTGTTCATGGGCTGGGCGGCAGGGATCTTCAAGTAATCCCCGTTATTGGCCTCGAAGTTCCCGGACTTGAAGAAATCCCCGACCGGGGGAGGCCCGTCATTCGGGACGGATACGCCGTTGTTCTCCACCGCGTTGCCCGCAGGCGAGGAGTCCGGTACGCCGACGTCGTTGAGGTGCAGCAGGAGCACGGTCCCGGTCCTGGAAGTGGCCCCCCCGTCGTGCGTGGTCTTGCCGATGCGGAGTCCGCTCTTCACCGAGCCCACGTCGTCTTTGACCTCCATGCGGACGCTGGCCGTCCCCGTGGTCGTGTTCACGGCCCCCGAGACCCAGTTGCCCTCGCAGTCCGTGACCTCGTGCGCGGACAGGTTCGGCTCGCTATCGTCGAGGGCGGCGAAAGCGGCTGGAACCGGAAGGCCCAGCAGGATGGACAGGAGCAGGGCGGACTTCATGGCTCAAAATCCAGTATAGCAGGAGAAACCGGCTGAATCCATTCCAGAGATGTTAAATATCGAGAGTCTTGATGAACATCAGCGCCTGCCGCTTGTCCTTCACCCGGCCCTCGGCTTGGGCCTCCTGGAGGCGCCTGAGTATCTCCCCCACCCCGGGACCCGGCTTCATGCCCCGGGCACGCATGACCTCGTTCCCGTCGAGGAGGCGCTCGGGCAGGACCGGCTTGTCCTCCTGGAACCGGCGGGCCAGCAGATAGGAGATCGTCTGGAGGTAATACAGGGTCTTGCGAGTGTCGGCGGGGCGTATGCCCGCGGGATCGAAGGTGTGGGGGTCCTCGCGCACCAGCGGGAGGAGGCGTCCCAGGGTCCGGCCGGGCAGATAGGATGCGTGGTCCGCCCAGCACAGGAGCAGGCAGCTCACCCCGCTCTCGCCGAGGTCCCGGAAGAAGCGGAAGACGGCCTTATCCGTCACGATGCGGCTCGCGGCGAGGTTGCCCGGACGCAGATGGTGCAGGACCAGCTTGCTGGCCCAGCGGATCTCGTCGCGGGAGTATCGGAGCCGTCCGAGGATCATCTCGGTGCGCTCGGCCCCGCGGCTCTCATGCCCGAAGAATCGCAGGCGCCCGCCGCGGTGCCTCGCGCACTCGGGCTTGGACACGTCGTGTAGGAGCGCGGCCATGCGCAGGAGCGCCTGATGGCGCTCCAAGCCCCCGCAGTGCGAGGAGAGGTCCTCCAGGATGCCCTTCGCGAGGGCGGGATAGACGCTCCGGAGCTGCGCGAACAGGAAGTCCAGCCTGGAGACGACCTTCAGGGTGTGCCGCAGCACTCCGCCTTCGCCGTAGTAGACCTTGGCGCAGCGGCGCGACGGCTCGAGCTCCGGGAGGATCGCGGTCAGCAGGCCCGCCTCGTCCAAGGACTCGAGCCAGCGGCCCGCGTCCGGAGCCCCGAGGAGGGAGACGAGTTCGGTCCGGATGCGCTCGGCCGCGCACCGGGTGATGAGGGGCGCCGCCTGCCGGACCCAGCGCGAGGTCTGGGGGGCCAGGGTCAGGCCCAGCCGCGCCGCCAGGCGATAGGCGCGCAAGGTCCGCAAAGGGTCGTCCTTCAGGTTCTCCAGGGACAGGGCCCGCAGCACCCTCTTGCGCAGGTCGCCGAGGCCCCCGTGCGGGTCGAGCAGGTCTCCGGAGCCCAGGGGCAGGGGCAGGGCCAGGGAATTCACGGTGAAATCCCTGCGGCTGAGGTCCTCCAGGATGTCCTTGCCCTGCAGGGCCGCCACGTCCACCTGGCAGGGGACCGGGCCTTTCACGGCGACGCGCCAGACGCCGCGCTCTTTGTCCAGCGGGAACCAGGCTCCGTGGAGCCTGCGGCCGAGTTCCATCGCGCAGGCGCGCGCGGACCCGGCCGTGGTCACGTCGATGTCGAGGAGCGTGGACGCGTCCCGGCGCAGCTCGAGGTCCCTGAGCAATCCTCCGACGAGGTAGAGCGTCCCGGGCTTCTGCCTTGCCAGACCGTCGATGGCCGGCATCGGAGGGAGGCGCTTGAGCAGTTCCGTCAGCATCGCTTGAGCTTCTCGCGTTCCCGAAGGACCCTCTTGAGCACCTTCTGCAGGGAGTTCTTCGGGAGCTCGTCGACCAGCTCGATGTCCCGCGGCCGCTTGTACGGGTCGAGCTTCGAGCGGCAGAACTCCAAGAGGCCGGCTTTGTCCGCCGCGCAGCCCTTGCGCGTGACGATGAAGGCCTTGAGCGTCTCGTCGCCGGTCTCGTCCGGGATGCCGATCACCGCGGCCTCTTCTACGTCCGGGTGGGAGGTCAGGACCGCCTCGACCTGGGCCGGGAACACCTTGAGCCCCTTGACGATGACCATGTCCTTCTTGCGGTCGCGGATGAAGAGGTAGCCGTCCGCGTCCAGGGTCCCGATGTCGCCCGTCCTGAGCCAGCCTTCCGGAGAGATCGCGGCCGCGGTGGCTTCGGGATCGTCCAGGTAGCCCTTCATCACGTTCGGCCCGCGGATGAGGATCTCCCCTTCCTCCCCGACGGGCAGCGGCGCCCCGGAATCGTCCGCGATGCGGAGTTCCACCCCAGGCAAGGCCTTGCCCACGCTGCCGGGCCGGGGCGAGTCCACGGCGTTGACCGTGGCCACGGGCGAGGTCTCGGTGAGGCCGTAGCCCTCGATGATGCCTTTCCCGAACGCCGAGCGGAAATCCTCCGCGGTCTTCGGGCTCAAGGGCGCGGCGCCGGACACGAAGAGCCAGGTCCGGCGGAAGAACCACCAGCGCAGGGCCAGCCCCTTGAGCCCCTTGGCTTCCTTGGCCAGCACCGCGTAGACCTGCGGCACGGCCGCGATCAGCGTGGCCCCATGCTTGGACATCATGCGCAGCCACGCGGCCGCGGGGGTGATGGAGGGCGACACGATGTTCTTGGCCCCTCCGCGCAGGGGGAGCAGCACGCAGGCCGTCCAGGCGAAGGTGTGGAACATGGGCAGGATCGTCATCATGACGTCGCTGCGGCTCAAGTTCTCCAGGCCCAGGGCCTGGATGCACGCGTCGCAGTTGGACACGAGGTTGGCGTGGGTGAGCATGACCCCCTTGGGCTGGCCCGTGGTGCCCGAGGTGTAGAGCACGCAGGCCAGGTCGTCCTCGGAGACCTCGGGGAAGCCGGTCTCGGACTCGGGGGAGGCCTCCACGTCGCGCCAGAAGCCTTCCTCCGCCACGAGGACGAAGACGCCCTCGATGTCCCGCAGGGGCCGCAGGAACTCCTTCTGCGTCAGCACTCCCTTGGCCTTGCAGTGCCCGAGCATGAACTGGAGCTCCTCGGGCTTCTGCACCAGGAAGTTGATGGGGACCGCGGCGGCGCCGAGCCGGGCCAGCGCGAAGTACCCCACCACGAACTCGAGGCCGTTCCTGAGCACGAGGGCGAAGCGGTCGCCCTTGCCGACCCCCCGGGAGCGCAGGAGTGCCGCCGCGCGCAGGACCAGGCTGCGGAGCTCCCCGAAGGACACGACGCGGTCGCCCGGAAGGACGAGGGCCGGCTTATGGGGCCAGATCGAAGCGGTGTGGTCCAACAACCCGTTCAGGGTCATTCAGGGTTCAACTCTTGCTGAGATAGTACAGCGGGCACATGTTGGGCGAGGTCGGGAACACGGGGTTGTGCGTGAAGCCCCTGACCCAAGTCCTCTGCACCCGCAGGCCGACGGAGTCCGCGATGAAGAGCGTGGGGACGTCCTCGTGAGCGATCGCCTGCAGGCGCCGGACCAGGGAGAGGCGCTTGGCCGGGGCGGTCTCGGACATGAGCTTCGTGACCAGCCCGTCGGCCTCGGCCGAGCGGTAGCGCTGCAGCCGCGGATAGAAGCCCTGGGAATGCATGAACGGGAACGCGAAGTTGTAGGGATCGGGATAGTCGGGAGACCAGCGCAGCACGAACATGGGCAGCCTCGAGCGGTTCGCCTGGTCCAGGTAGGCGGACCAATCGAGCTGCTTCATGTCGATGCGGAACTTCGGATTGATCTCCCCGACCGAGCGCTTGAGCATCGTGGCGATGACCTGGTGCGCCTGCCGGCCCTCGTTGTAGGCGATGGTGAAGCGGAAGCCCTTCTGCCAGACCCGGCCGCCCAGGGCCTTGCGGAAGTGCGCCTCCGCCTTCTTGAGGTCGTATTCGTAGACCGTCTGCTTGGGGTCGTAGCCGAACAGGCCCTTGGGGATGAAGGAGCGGGCGCGGCTGCCCATGCCGCGGTTGACGTCCCGCGTGTAGCCGTCGTAATCGAACGCGTAGGCGAAGGCCTTGCGCACGTGGAGGTCCGAGAAGAAGTCCGGCGGGATGCCCTCGCCGTCGAGCGAGCCCGAGCCCACGTAGGGGTTGCCCTTGGCGTCGATGCGGAAGACGAAGAAGACGGCGGAGGCCATGTCGATGCCGCTCAAGTCCGAGAGGATCTGGACCCCCGGGATCTTCTCGAGGAGAGGCAGGTGCATCAGGTCCGCGGAGATGGAGTCCGCGTCCCCGGCCGCCAGCATGAGCTTGCGGGTCTGGGGCTCCTCCACGGCGCGGAAGACCGCCCGTTTGATCCGGGCCGGTCCGCGCCAGTAGCCGTCGAAGCGGGCGAGCACGATCTCCTTCTTCCCGTGGTCCCAGGTGTCGAGCATGAAGGGTCCGGTCCCGTTCGCGTGCTCGTGCAGGTAGGTCGATGCCCTGGCCGGGTTGTTCCTCTTCTTCCAGTCCGCCTTCCCCCCGTCCCATTCGCCGTTGGCCACGCACCAGGACTTCGAGAGGACCGGGGCCCAGGAGGCGAGCGCGGTCAGCATCGGCGGGAAGGGCTTGTTCAGCAGGAGCACGACCCGGTCTCCCTCCACCCGCACCGCGCGCGAGACCTTGTCGTAGGCTTCCTCGCGGATGCGTCCCTCGCGGTCCCGCGTGCTGGGGATGCCGGCCACGGGCTCGAGCAGGATGCTGGAGGGCCCGCCCTCCCGGTCCAGGAGCATGAAGCGGATGAGGGAATAGCGCACGTCCTCGGGGGTCGCCTCGCCGCCGTGGTGGAATCGGACGCCCTTGCGGATGGGGAATTCGTAGCGCCGGCCGTCCTTCGAGAGCAGCCCGTTCTCCGCGGTCGGGACCTGCTCGGCGACGAGGGGCTCGAGCTCCGTGACGCTCGACCCCTTGTACCCCACCAGCGTCTCGTAGAGATTGATGTGGATGTTCTGGCTGGTGGAGTCGTAGGCCCAGGTGGGGTCCAGGGTGTCTATGTCCGAGATCGCGGCGTGGACGTAGGTCTCGGGGTTGCGGCTCCTGCCCAGGGTGCCGCCCCCGGGGCTCTCTCCCGGCGAACAGCCCAGGCCGGCGAGAGCGGCGGCGAGAAGCAGGGCGGGTTTGGAGCGGAGCATGATGATCCCCGCATGATACAAAAAATATGAACGCCCGGCGGAGGTGATATATAATACGCGCGCCCATGCGCATGAGGCCCTGGCTCGAAGGCTTCGCCGTTTCGACGGTAGCTACGGTCGTGGTCCTGGGTTCGGTCGAGACGCTCCTTCGTTCGGTCGGTTTCCGCTACGCCTATTACCCGATTGCCATGCGCTATGTGAGTTCCATCGCTCAGATCGGGACCAGCATGACCCTCCCGGAAGGCGCTGTCGCGATCCGTTATACTTTGGACCACGCGGTCTTGTGGAGACCTGTTCCCCAGAACGGGGTCACGAACTCCGAGGGATTCCTCGGGCCCGAATGGTCGAGAGAAAAGAGGTCCTCCATGCGGCGCATGATCGCGCTGGGGGATTCCTGCACCGCGCACGGAGACTGGCCTTATCCGGCTCTGCTGGCCGCGCGCGCAGGCAAGGGGTCGAACCGATGGGAAGTCTGGAATGCGGGGGTGGGCTCCTGGTCCTCCTTCCAGGGTCGTCGACTGTTGGAGACCCGGCTGCTGGGGTACCGACCTGACGTCGTCAGCATCTATTTCGGGTGGAACGACCACTGGTTGAGCTGGTCTGTGCCTGATCGGGCGGTGGCCCCGCTGCTGGACCGTCAGTGGCGCATCCTCCGTCTCGTCGAGAGGAGTCGTCTGCTGCAGGCCCTGCTCAAGGCGGCGACCCTGGCGCGGCGCGATACGCCGCGCTTCTCCTCCCGGACTCCGTTCCGGGTCTCGTTGGAGGATTACGAGGCCAACCTCCGAGCCATGGTGGCTCTGGTGCGGTCCGCCGGCGGGCGGGCTGTTCTCGTGACGGCTCCCTCGGGGCTGACCCCCGACCACCCGGTGACCCGGATACTCTGCGAGGAGACGCATAACTTCTTCAACCCGGCCAGGATCGTGCAGGTCCATGACGCGTACAACGAGCGCGTCCGGAGGGTGGCGCGGGAGACGGAGACAGGGCTCGTGGATCTGGCGGTCGAGTTCGACCGGAGGGACGACAAGCAGCGCCTCTTGACGGACGGGATCCACTTGTCCCGGGAAGGCCACGCGCTGGCCGCAGACCTGTTGGCGGCGGAGGCGTTCAAGCTCTGAGAAGTCGGCCCTCTTGACGTCCGAGGCTACGTCCCCCATACTCATGGTATGCCGCCGGGCTACTCCCCTCCCCCCAAGAAGGTCTCGCACGCGGACCTCGAGGAGCATCGCGCAGCCAAGACCCGGAAGGCGGTGCTGGCCGGCATCGGCGCCGCGGCGTTCCTGACCCTGGGCTCGGTCGGGGTGGTTCAGCTCGTGAGGCGCTGGCCCGTGGCGAAGCCCCCCGTTCTCCATCCCGAGGTGGAGTCTCCGGTCACGCCCGTGATCCCTCCCCGCGACCCCAGCCCTCTGCCCACGCCCGGAGTGCTGGGTGATCCTGTGGCGTCCGAGCAGCGGACGGAGTACGTGTGCGTCACCCTGGAGCCGGCGGATGAGCCCAAGGAGGAGAAGGCGCGGGCCGAGAAGCCTCGGTTGGAGCCCACGGAGCCCGTCTATCGGGTGGATGCCTTCCAACGACCCTTGGTCCCTCCGGACAAGGCGGTCTTGGAGACCCCCGACCCGCGCTCGCTGTTCGCGGACATGCCCATCGGCGTGCTCTGCGGGCAGGGGCAGGACCCCAGGCAGGGCTTCACCCTCGAGATCCCGGTCGAGGGGTGCATCCCGGAGACCGGGCCGAAGCTGAAGCCTCTCGGCTCCTGTGGGGAGGCGTACCTGTTCTTGTTCACCAACGGCTACAAGGACAGGAGCCTGATCGGGGCGCTCTCGGACGACGAGGGCCAGATGTGGGACATCCAACTCCCCCCCAACAGCACGACCTTCCTCAAGAGCCGCTGGTCGATGAAGCGGGCCTACCTCAGGGTCTCGTCGAGGCCTTAGACAGCCCGATGCTCCGCATGAAGGCGTCGTCCGAGGGCTCTCTGCCCAGGAATCCTCGGAGGGCTTCCGACTCGGGCCGGGAGCTCCCGGCCTCCAGGATCCACTTGCGCAGGTCCCGGCCCACCTTCTCGTTCGTGAGCCCCTCCTTCTCGAAGCGCGAGAAGATGTCCTGGGCGTAGACCTCGGCCCAGAGGTAGCCGTAGTAGCCCGCGTCGTAGCCCATGAGGTGAGTGAACGAGGACTCCGGCATCGTGCCCGGGGTCGTGGTCACCAGGGACACCTCCTTCATGAGCTTCTCGTAGAGCGCGGTGCTGTCCGGGACCGCCTGCGTGTGCAGGGTCATGTCGTAGGTGCCGAAGAAGTTCTGGCGCAGGTACGTGAGGCCGGAGTCCACGTTCTTGGCCGCGATCATCTTGTCGATGAGCTCCTCGGGGAGCTTCTTGGACCGGTCCTGGTAATGACCGGAGATGCGCTGGAGCATGGTCTTGTTCCAGACCCAGTTCTCCGCCATCTGGGACGGGGCTTCCACGAAGTCCCGCGCCACCGCGGTGCCGGACATGCGCTGGTACTTGCCGCGCGTCAAGGTCTGGTGCATGATGTGCCCGAACTCGTGGAAGAGGGTCTCCACGTCGCTGTGCGGGATGAGCGACGGCTTCTCCGGCGTGGGCTTGTCGAAGTTGGCCACGACGGCGCTCACGGGCTTCTGGTAGGAGCCGTCGGGGAGCGCGCGTCCCTGCACCAGGGTGAAGGCGGCCGCGTGCTTGTACTTGCCCTCGCGCGGGTAGAGGTCCATGAAGAAGCGCGCGCGGGTGACTCCGGTGCGGGAGTCCGCCACCTCGTAGAGCTTGACGTCCGGATGCCAGGCCTGGTTCGGGGTCACCTCCTTGAAGCGCAGGCCGAGCGCCTCCTGGTAGACTCCGAGCATCTTCTCGATGACGAGGTCCGTGGGGAAGTACTCGCGGATCTTCTCCTTGTCCACCTGGTAGCGCTTCTTCATGAGCTGGTTGTGGTAGTAGCGCCAGTCGTAGACGTGCAGGATGCCGTCGGACTTCTTGCCCAGCTCCTGCGCCTTCATCGCGAGCAGGGTCTTGAGTTCCGGGCCGGCCTTTTCCTTGAGCTTCTTGCGCAGGCCCTCGAGGAAGCGGAAGACGGTGTCCGGATCGCCGGCCATGCGCTCGTCGAGCACGTAGTGGGCGTGCGTTTTATAGCCCAGGAGTTTCGCCGCCTCGTCGCGCAGCTTGAGCACCTCGGCCAAGCGGACCTTGTTCTTCTCTCCTCCCCGAGAGTCGTAGCGTATCTCCAGCATCTTCCGGGCTTCGGGGTCCTTGGCGTTCTCCATGAACGGGAAATAGTCCGGGTAGTCCAGGCTCACCTTGTACTTGTCCCCGTCCCTCGGAAGGCGGGCCAGCATGTCCTGCGGGGCCCCCGCCATCTGCGCCGGCGTGAAGGACACTGTTTCCTTAACCTCCGCCACCTCGGTCTCGAATCCGTTGGAGAGCTCCACGATCCTCTGGCGGAGGGCCTTGAGCTTTTCGCGCTGCTCCTCGGGCAGTTCCATGCCGCTGCGGCGGAAATCCAGCATCGTCTTTTCCACGAGGCGTTCGTCCTCGCCGTCGAGCACCTCGCCGCGCTCGGCCGCGGCCTTCAGGACCGCGAAGAGTTCGGGCCGGGTGAAGATCTCGACGTAGTACTTGGAGATGTCGTTGTCGCATTCCAGCGAGGCGTCGCGCACGGCCTTGTCCGGGGAGGTGTGGCGCAGGAACATGGCCGCCGCGGTCTCGTCGTTGAGGTCGGAGAGGATGTCCTGGAACGCCACGAACGCGCCGCGGAAGCCCGTGCCATTGACCGCGCCCAGTTCCCTGATGCGGAACTCGGCTTTGGACTTGGCGGCGGTGCAGGCCTGCTGCACGGCCGGCGCGTCGAGCTCCCAGTCCAAGGGGTAGAACGCCGCGCAGACCGGCCTCGGCCAAGCCAGCGCCGTTAGAAGCGAGACGGCGAGGACCTTTTTCATGGCAGATGCAGCTTCCCGCCCGGCATGCGCCCGGGGCCGAGATGCCCGGGGTCCAGGTTGGCCCCGCCTTTCGGGATGACGATGGAGGACGCGGCGCGCCGCCGGAGTTCCTGGAGCTCTTCCATGGCGGACTCGAAAGCCTGCCGCACGGCGGGGGCGTACTTGCCGACGGCCTCGGTGAGGGCGGAGGCCTCGATCTCGAAGCTCAGTGGCAAAGCTCCGGCGGATGTCAGGAGCTGGGCTTCCCCGACGAAAAGGATCTTGCGGCCGGGGTCCGGCGAGCCGTCTGCTTTGACGGGCGTCAAGCGGCGGATGGCGCCCACCTTGCGGTCCGTGAAGACCTCTTCGCGGTAGAGTCCGGCGGAGTCCATCTGTGGGTCGATCTTGGGGTCGCTCGGGTTGTTCATGGGGTCTATTGTATAATTTGGGACCATGTTCAAAACATCCTTCATACTCTGCGTCTGTCTCGCGTCCCCGTCTTCGGCCGCCACGCTCCAGGAGGAGGCGGCCCAGTTCGTCCGCGACTACTCGTCCTTGTATCAGTCCGTGTACACGGTCTCCGGAAACGCGGACTGGGACGCGGCCACGGACGTCTCTCCCGAGCACGACGGCGCCCGCATCGCCGCCAACAAGGCATTGGCGTCGGTCACGGGGAACCCGCTGGTCATCGAGCAGTGCAAGCGCTTCCTCGCCCAAAAGAAGAAGCTCGACCCGCTCCTCGTCCGCCAGCTCGAACGCATGCTGCTGAGCGCTGCGGAGAACCCCGGCACGCTCCCGGACGTGACGGCCAAGCGCGTGGAGCTGGAGGCCAGGCAGTCGAGCGCCATGGACTCGTTCCAGTTCTGCCTGGAGAAGAAGGACGGCGTGTGCGTGAAGCCGGTGACGGCGAACGACATCGACGACAGCCTCGTGAAGGAGACCGACCTCGCCAAGCGGAGGGCCGTATGGGAGGCGTCCAAGGAGATCGGGCCCGTCCTGAAGCCCGGCTTGGTCGAGCTGCAGGGACTTCGCAACTCCGTGGCCGCGCATTTCGGGTACCCGTCGTACTTCGACCTGCAGACCGCGAACATGTCCATGAGCGCGGACGAGCTCGTCGCCTTGATGGACCAGCTGCTCAAGGACATCCAGCCCCTCTACGAGCAGCTGCACTGCTACGCCAAGTACGAGTTGGCCGAGCGCTACAAGCAGCCGGTCCCCGAGAAGGCCATCCCGGCCCATTGGATCGCGAACCGCTGGGCGCAGGAGTGGTGCGGCCTGGCCGAGGGCGTGGACTTGGACCCCTATTTCAAGGGGAAGGCTCCGGAGTGGCTGGTGCAGCAGGGCGAGGGCTTTTGGACTTCCCTGGGCTTCCCGCGCCTGCCCGAGTCTTTCTGGAAGAAGTCGGACCTTTACGCTTTGCCCAAGGACTCGAAGCGCAAGAAGAACACGCACGCCTCGGCTTGGCACGTGGACCTGGACCAGGACGTGCGCTCGCTCCAGAACGTGGAGTCGAACGTGTATTGGTGGAACACGGTGCACCACGAGCTGGGGCATGTCTACTATTACGTGAATTACACCACGCCCACGGTCCCCGTGCTGCTGCGCACGGGCGCGACCCGGGCGTTCCACGAGGGCGTGGCCGAGTTCGGCGGGCTTTCCTCGAGCCGCGAGGCTTATCTGCGCCGCGTGGGACTGCTTCCGGCTGACAAGAAGCTCGACCGGGAGCAGTGGCTGCTCAACCAGGCCTTCGTCGAAACCGTGGCTTTCCTGCCTTGGGCCGCGGGCACGGTGACCGCTTGGGAGCGTGACGTTTATGCCAAGAAGCTTCCCGCGTCTGAGTGGAACGCGCGCTGGTGGGAGTACGTGCGAAAGTATCAGGGCATCGAGCCCCCCGCTCCTCGGGGCGAGGAGTATTGCGACGCGTGCACCAAGACGCACGTGAACGATAACCCGGCGTATTACTACAACTACGCCGTTGCCACGATCCTTAAGTACCAGCTGTACGCGCATATCTGCAGGAACATCCTCAAACAGGACATGCAGTCGTGCGACCCCTACGGGAAGCCCGAGGTGGGCGAGTTCCTCAAGAAGGTCCTGTCGGCCGGAGCCACCAAGGATTGGCGCGCGCTCCTTAAAGAGACCACCGGGCAGGAGCTGAGCACACAGCCCATGATGGAGTATTTCCAGCCGCTGGTGGGATTGCTCGAGAAGGAGAATAAGGGCCGTCAGTGCGGGTGGCAGTAGCGGGTTTTTGACGGGGGCATCGGAACGAGGAGCACCTGGAGGCCGCGTCCTAAGGCTCTCGCGATCCGATTCAGCGTCTCTATGGTGACGTTCTGGGCCCCGCGCTCGATTCTGGAGATGGTCTGCTGGCGTGTCTTGAGCGCTTCGGCGAGCTCCTGCTGCGTCATTCCCTTGGCTTCGCGGGCTTTGATGATCTCAAGGGCGACGCGGAGCTCGATGTCCGCTTCCGCGTAGAGGCGCCGGAACTCGGGGTCTTTCATTTCCTCGCGGAGGTACTCCTGAAGAGTGGTTCCGCGCCGTCTCGCTTTCATGGGTTTCCTCCGCATCGTTCCAGCCAATCCGCTCGGCGTCTGCGCGCCAGATCCGCCTCCGACTGCGGCACCTTCTCCCCCTTCTTTAGAAAAGCGTTCGCGACGACGATGAGCGAGCGGCCATGGAAGAAGTAGAGGGGCCTGTGCTGGTGCCGCTCGATGGCGGCCCTGAGCTCGTATATCCCTCCGCCGAGATGTTCGGCCAGCGGCCTTTTCGCCGCGTATCCGGCGTCCTCGAGATACTGGAGGGCGCGGCCGATCTTGACGCGATGGCTCTTGACCTGGGCTCGGATGTAGTCGAGCACGGGCTCTTCGCCGTCCGGGGCCCTGTAGAATTCCAGGGTGAAGGGCATGCCATACCTCTAGGATACAGCGTATATGATGTTATGTCAAGGGGATGATATCCCCCCATCTGCTACTAGTACGAATGAGCGGGCGGGAAAGTTCCCTTTATTTCGAGTGGTCCGGCGCGGGGTCCTTGTATCCCAGCAGGCGCGCCGGGAGGAAGAGGAGGGTCTTCACCAGGGCCAGGAGCGCCTCCATGGCCGTGCCGACGATCCGGAAGGGGATGGACAGCAACCACAGCACGGGCCAGAGCAGGAGGATGAGGAAGGCGAGCGGCCAGCACAGGACGAGGAGTATCCCCCACAGCAGCAGCACGATGAGAGTCTTCATGTTTGAGTCCTCACTAGGGCTGCGAACTGTTCGAGACGGCTGATCGTGGCCACTTGTACTTAGCGGCCGCATAAAGCTTCATGTCTTTGCTCGAAACATACAGAGTGTGAAAACCGTTCGTGATGTAAGCCCCCTTCAGGCCGAAGCGCTCCATTTGAGAAATGAATACCCTGATATCACTGGCGCTCGGCGCCAAGACGCCTTGCGGTTTTTTCGAATCCAGGTCATTCAGGAAGAAGCCGTGATTATGCAGGTTGGCGGCCACCTTCCAGCCGGCATCTCTATCGGCTTCGATCCGGCTCAGCAGGCTGGAGACCCCGGCGCCCCGGATGCCTGCGGAATCGTTCGTCAGAAAATAGACCCTCAGTTTCCCTTTTCTTCGAAGGAAATAGGCGATGAACTCCGGCCCCTCGGTCGCGAAGCGTTCGTTCCGGCCGATCTCGACATCCAGGAGGAGCCCCGCCAGGCAGCCCAGCTCCTTGATATCCCCGGTCCGGCTCATGACCACCTCGATATTGCGGAGATCCTCGGGCGCGGGCTGGAGCGCCATGTAGCGCTTCAAGAGAGCCGCCGGGTCAGTCGCTATGCGTTTCGCAACCACTTCCCGATACTCGGCAAGTCTCTTGGAATCGGGCAGAGATTCCAAGGAAAGAACTTTATCCGATTCGAAGTCCCAGTATTGAAGCAGTATCCGGTTCGGACCGGCATCGACCCTTTCGATGATCGTCGGCTCCGACCGGAACGAGCATCGATCCATGGCGGCCTGGACGCTGCTCGGGAGAAGCATCGCCGCAAGCAGGAGGATGCTCGTTTCCATGGAATTATCGTCCCCAACCTGTACTATGATGGCGCTCTAACGTCGCGCTGAACGGCAATCAGGGCGCCACGTTTTCCGCACCGTGCCGCCGTTCAAGCGAAGGTTAGCCTCCGCGAACATGCAGTTGTCACGCCGGCTTCAAGACCAGCTTGAATCCCAGAGCCTCGATCAACTGCCGCAAGCTGTGGAGCCTGGGATTCCCGCTCTTGGAAAGCATCCGGAATAGATGTTCCCGGTTGAGGCCCGCTTTCTTGGCTAGCTGACGAAGCCCGCCATGGACTTGGGCGACGTCCCGGACGGCGAGGAGAAATGCACCTTCATCCTCATCCTCAAGACAGGCATTGAGGTATCCCACGGCATATTTCGGGTCCTTGAGGCGCCGAAGCAGATCGTCGTGATAGCTGATGGCCGGTTTCATTGCCTTGTCCTCCTGAGATAATCCGTCCAATACTCCCTGGCTGCTTCGATGTCGCTCGCCTGTCCCCGCTTCTGCCCTCCATGAAGCAAGATGACTATAGTCTTCCCGGCCCTGGCGTAGTAGATTCTGAAACCCGGCCCAAGATCAAACTTCAACTCCCATAGTCCTCTTCCCAGACTTTCCGAGTGTCCGAGGAGCCCCCGTCGGACTCGCGTGAGCCGAGCGTCGATGATTTGCTGGATCCGGGGGTCCAAGGAATCGAACCAGTCCTTGAACGGGCATCGGCCAGAACTCGTCTGGTAGTAGTAGACGGCTATTGGGCCGATGTCCATCGGGGTCCAGTACTATAGTAGCTCATAAGCTACTAACTGTCAAGGGCTTCATGAATCTGCGTGAGGCTAGACACAATGGTTGACTGAAAACAGAGGCTCGCCGTCCTTTGAACCGTGGGTTGTGATACCGTTTGAGAGCATCATAGAGCCACACAAAGGAGGCGAGCCTTGGAACAGTCTACCATGTATATCGGCCTGGATGTCCACAATGAGGCTATGCTAGGCCCCGAAGGGCCTACGATTCAATAGGTCTTTTGGGGAAAACGCGGTCTTGGCATAACCGTTGCTAACAAATAGGGCAGCCGCATATCCTAATTTGGAGGGCTCATGGCGACCACGACACAAAAGGACATCATCTGGGTTCCGTTCGACACCATGCAGGAGTTCATGGTGGACGTGTTCAAGGGCATCGGCGTGCCGGAAGCGGACGCCAAGATCAGCGCCGAAATCCTCATCACCGCGGACAAGCGCGGCATCGATTCCCACGGCGTCGCCCGCATGAAGACCATCTACTACGACCGGATCAAGCAGGGCATCCAGAACCCGGTCACCAACTTCGAGATCATCCGCGACCGCAAGACCACCGCGGTCATAGACGGGCACGACGGCATGGGCCACACGATCGGCAAGCGCTCCATGCAGATGGCCATCGACAAGGCCAAAGAGCACGGCATGGGCATGGTCGCGGTCCGCAACTCCACGCACTACGGCATCGCCGGCTACTACACCCTGATGGCGGCGGAGAACGGGATGATCGGCATCACCGGCACCAACGCCCGCCCCTCCGTGGCTCCGACCTTCGGGGTCGAGAACATGATGGGCACCAATCCCCTGACCATCGGGCTCCCCACCGACGAGCCCTTCCCGTTCGTCATCGACTGCGCCACCTCGCTCACGCAGCGCGGCAAGGTCGAGGTCTACGCCCGCATCGGCAAGAACCTGCCCAAGGGCTGGGCCATCGGGCTCGACGGCACGGCCAAGACCGACTCCAAGGCCATCCTCACCGAGCTCGTGAAGGGCGAGGCCGCGTTGACCCCCCTCGGCGGCATCGGCGAGGAGCTCGGCGGGCACAAGGGCTACGGCTACTGCGCCGCCATCGAGATCCTCTCGGCCGCTCTGCAGGGCGGCAGCTACATGAAGATGCTGCTCGGGGTCAAGGACGGCAAGAAGGTCCCCTACCACCTCGGGCACTTCTTCATCGCCATCAACATCAGCGAGTTCTGCGAGCTCAAGGACTTCAAGAAGACGGCCGGCGACATCCTGCGCCAGCTGCGCGCCTCCAAGAAGGCGCCGGGCGAGAAGCGCATCTACACCGCCGGGGAGAAGGAGTACCTCTGCGGCAAGGAGCGCGCGGGCAAGGGCGTTCCGCTCAACGACGAGAACAGGCGGGAGATCCTGGCCATGCGCGACGAGCTGGGGCTCCAGTCCAAGTACAAGTTCCCGTTCTAGGGTTGGACTTCTTCCAAGTAGACGCGTTCGCGGATCAGCCCTTCCAGGGCAATCCGGCGGCGGTGTTCATCCTCCCGCGCCGCATGCCTGCCTGGGTCATCGAGGTCGGCTCCGAGCGCGCGTCCTGCGGCCTCGGCTCGCGGAGGCGTGGTCAAGGTCCGCTGCATGGGCGAGCGCGTCCTGCTCCAGGGGAAGGCCGTCACCGTGTTCCGGGGCATCCTTGGTAGAATATCCACGCATGCCTGAGCTGAGGGCGGAGGGGCTGTGCTTCAAAGCCGGGGGAAAACGGCTCCTCTCGGACGTGGACCTCGTATTCCGGCCGGGAGAGCTCACCGCCGTCATCGGACCCTCCGGGTGCGGCAAAAGCACGCTCGTGAAGTGCCTCGCCACGGTCCAGCGCGCGAGCGACGGCCGCGTGACGTTCGGCGGCGAGGACGTCTGGCCCATCCGGCGCCGGTTCCGGCTGGACCTCGGCTACGTGCCGCAGGACGACGTCATCCACCCCGAGCTCACGGTGCGCCAGGCCTTCTACTATGCCTCCCGGCTCAGGCTCGACACCGGGCTCGCCCCCTCCGCCGTGGACATCCGGGTGGAGGCGATCACGAGCCTGCTCGGGCTGGCCGAGGCGAGCAAGCGGCGCATCCGCAGGCTCTCGGGAGGGCAGCGCAAGCGCGTCAACATCGGCATCGAGCTCCTGGCGGACCCCGGGCTGCTCCTGCTCGATGAACCGGCGTCCGGGCTCGACCCGGGGACCGAGGAGGACCTCGTGAAGCTCCTCACCTCCCTGGCCAGGGCCGGCCGCACCGTGGTCTCGACCACGCATTCCATGGAGTACCTCACCCTCTTCCACAAGGTGGTGGCGCTCTCCTCCGGGCGCGTCGTCTTCTGCGGCTCCCACGCGCAGCTGCTCGAGCATTTCAAGGTCTCGCACGCGGCGGACGTGTTCAAGGCCATGCGCAAGGGGGCCCTGTGAGCCGGCCGGGGTTCAGGCGCCAGCTCGACCTCCTGACCGGACGCCAGCTCGCCGTCTACTCGGGCTCCGCGGGCACCCTGCTCCTCATGTGCGTGCAGGCCCCCCTCATCGGCTATTTCATCGGCCTCGCCTGGAAGAGCCAGGAGGCGGCGCCCCAGACCTACTTCATCATGGCCGTGGCCGCGGTATGGATGGGCTGCATGAACGCGTGCACGGCCATCGTCCAGGAGCGGCAGGTCTTCGCTAGGGAGCGCATGTTCGACCTGGACATCCGCTCCTATCTGCTCTCGAAGCTGAGCGTGCTCTGCGTCATCTGCTGCCTGCAGAGCGTGCTCCTGCTCGCGGCGCAGGGGCGGCTGATGCACCTCAAGGACTCCGTCCTCGCCCAAGGGCTCTTGTTCCTGGTTTTGAGCGCGACCGGCGTGGCCGCAAGCGCCCTGGGTCTGCTCATCTCCTCGTTCGCCAGGACCTCCCACGGCGCGGCGGTCGCGGTTCCCATCCTCCTTATCCCGCAGGTCATCTTCTCCGAGGCGCTGCTCCAGCAGAACATCCGGAACGCGGTCCCCTCCTTCATCGAGAAGCTGACCCTGACCAAGTGGTGCTATGAGGCGCTGCTCGACATCCATAAGGGAGCGGGCTTCCTCAAGCAGACCGGCAGCCTGCTGGCCCTGTCCGCGGGCCTGGTGTTGTTCCTGGCTCTCGCATTCGTTAAACTACGGATGGACGAAGCATGAAAAAACTCATCTTGATCGTTCTCGCGCTGGCCGCGGCCGTGGGGGCCGCCTATCTCGCCTCGGAGGGCAGACTCCCTGGCTTCGAGTCGGAGAAGGGCGAGCTCAAGCAGAAATCCGCCCGCTTCATGGAGTGCCTGAAGTTCAAGGAGTTCGTCGAAGCCGCCGCCTTCCACTCCCCGGAGGAGGTCAAGGCGCACCCCGACATCCCCAAGCAGCTGGAGAACTTCTTCAAGATCCCGCACGAGAACCTCGACATCCAGGAGACCACCATCGACTACGTGGAGCTCGACTCCACCGGCACGCGCGCCAAGGTGAAGACCACCAGCGTGGTGAGGATACTCAACCGGAAGGACGAGACGCAGCGTCCCGAGGCCATGCTTTATTGGAGGAAGGCGAACGGGACCTGGGTCCTGGACCTAAGGACCACGCTCGAGCGCGGCCTCTAGCGGCTAGCAGGGTGCTGACAAAGCCCTAAAACGCAGCGGGTCCTGTCGTCCGGGTCCCTCCCGCCCTTCGGTCAGCGGCTTCGCCGCAGTCCTCAGGGCGGGAAGCCCTTCCGGACGCCACC
>Ga0265297_10002592_pt1 | contig 36016 bp, 58 predicted proteins | sample Munlanlwell13791_FD_192502 | JGI IMG/M metagenome (GOLD analysis project Ga0265297, IMG submission 192502) | Leachate microbial communities from a municipal landfill in Southern Ontario, Canada - Leachate well 137-91 | ecosystem: Engineered > Solid waste > Landfill > Unclassified | place... | reverse complement strand
GGCCGGTATTTTCACGATCCTTTATCTATCGTTTCTTGTACCTGATGCCATCATCAGCAGACCTCTTGAGGTTCAATACTTCGAGACGATAGACAGGATGCCCGCCAGCGCCTACGCGATCGTAGGACAGACGGACAACGTGGAAAAGCCGCTTATCCAGTACAGCAGATCGAGTCTGTTAAAAAGGCAGACAAGCGGTATTCAAAGCGGTTAGTATAGGGATAGGCTTGCCGGAAAGCATCTTGTCTTTGGACTCCGGAGCATTATTAACCCTTCCTTATAGGCGGGGATACCAAGCCGGTAGAGAACCTTCGAGGAAACTACCGGCGTTTTTCAGGAGGAAGGAATGAGGATACCAAAAACGTTCATGTTGGGCGGGCAGACAATCACGGTCGAAGCCAAGGACAGGATTGACAATGACACAGACATAGACGGACAGGCAATCTATGCAGAGCAAAAGATTAAAATGCTTACAAAACTCAAGGGTGATTACCGGGACTTTGTGTTTACCCATGAACTTGTTCACCATATCCTTGATAAGATGGGCGAGCGAGAATTGCGTGGTAACGAGAAGTTTGTCAATCTGTTTGCAACCTTCTTGCATCAGTACATGAAAACGGCGAAATGAGGGGAAGCTTGACATCCAGTTCCCTTCATGATACCATACATCATCTTCTTTCCTTTCAGGCTTCCGAGCCTCCCCCTGCCACTCTCAGGGGGTTTTTATTGACAGATAGTATAAAATAGCATACACTTCCCGTATGGCAAAGCAAAAAGGGAAGGAATCAATACCACAAGAGAAACACGCAGGGGGAAGGCCGTCAAAGTACGTTCCGGAGTTTCACCCATTACTCGCCGAATCCCTTGCCCGAAATGGATACACAGACAAGCAGATAGCCGGGAAGATGGGGATATCAGAAGTCACGCTCAACGGATGGAAGAAGTTATATCCGGAGTTTTTTAAGTCCTTAAAGGCGGGCAAGGAAGAGCCGGACGCGCTTGTTGAGAACTCGCTATATCGCAGGGCTACTGGATACGCCAATGATCAGGCGGTAAAGATATTCATGCCAGCTAACGCAAAAGCCCCTGTCTATGCTCCATATACAGAACAGGTACAGCCGGACGTTACGGCCTGTATCTTCTGGCTCAAGAACAGACGCCCGGATAGGTGGAGAGACAAACAGGAAATCGAGCATAGCGGAACCATAACCGACAAGCTCACGAAAGAAGAACGCAAGGCGCGGATAGATGCCCTCAGAGCAAAACTTGACGGACGATGAACTCCTAGAGCTTGAGTCCCTTGTCAGAGACGAAGAGATAGACAAGGCAAAGGCGTCCTTTTGGGACTTCTGCCGGGTTATATCTCCGGACTTCTACAAGCCAGACAGAGAATATCTTCATGACCTATGCGATACCTTACAGGGCGTTTACGAACGGAAGATCACGCGTAAAGACGGAAAACCTTATACCAAAATCAGGATAGAACTACCCCCGCGACACGGGAAGAGCCGGACAATGACCAACTTTTCCGCGTGGGTGCTTGGTGTCAAGAATACCGAAAAGATCATAACAGCATCCTACAACGACGACCTTGCGCAAGACTTTTCCCGGCATACCCGCGATATCATCATGGAGGAAAAGAACCTTGTAGAGCAGATTACCTATTCCGATATCTTCACGGCAAAGGTAAAGCAGGGGGATGCCAGTTACAAGAAGTGGGCGCTTGAAGGACAATTCTTTAACTACAAGGGAACGGGAATCGGCGGGTCAATCACTGGGCGCGGCGGATCCATTTTGATAATAGACGATCCGGTAAAGGACGCCGAAACGGCCTATAATGAAGCGGCTCTTGAAAAGATATGGCTCTGGTATACTGGTACTTTCCTTTCACGTGCAGAGGAAGGGGCGACACAGATTCTTTGTATGACGCCGTGGAGCAAGAAGGACATAGGTGCAAGGCTGGAAGAGGCAGAGCCGGGGGAATGGCTTGTTCTTTCAATGCCCGCCTGTCATGTCGGGGAAATGCTTTGCCCGGAAATCCTGTCCCATGAATCATACCTAAGCAAGAAGCGGATAGCAGACGAAAATATATTCGCGGCAAACTACGATCTAGTCCGACAGGACGTCAAGGGTAGGTTGTATACAGGATTCAAAATATATACCGAAATACCGCAAGGAACGCAAGCAAATGTTTGCTATATCGATACTGCCGATGAAGGGAACGACTATCTTTGCGCAATCATGGCACGAAAGAAGGGGATTGAGCTTTATGTCACTGGGGTATACTACACTCAAGACGGGCAGGAAATAACAGAGGGAGAGACGGTTCGTATGCTTATGGAAACCGCTACAATGGAGGTCGAGATCGAATCCAATAACGGCGGGCGAGCCTTTGCAAGAAACGTGCAACGGATAGCAACTGAAAGAGGATACCGCGCTTCAATACGTTGGTTTCATCAGGGTGGCAATAAACAGGCGCGTATTCTAACCAATGCGGCAATAGCGCAACAGTTCGTATACTTCCCGATAGAATGGGCAGTAACATGGCCGGACTTCTATAATGCGCTTATGACCTACCAAAAGGAAGGGAAGAACAAACACGACGACGCGCCGGACTGTCTCACTGGATTGGTCGAGAAGTTCGGTAGCAAAACGAATATGGCCGCTGCTCCTACGGTGGCATTAAGGCTTTAACTGTGGTATAATACCGCAAAGGATGGGAACAGATGGACGCGAAAGAGTTAAAACAGATATATAGCGCTCAGGCTTCAATCGTAAGCCGTTATAACGTAAACCGCGCCTATGTACGCGGGAAAAACCCGACTATCGTAAACAATGCGACCGGAGACGATCCCGACAACCGGCTGCCCATTCCTTTAGGGAAGGTTGCCGTTGACAACATGGTCGGGTACATGATGCCCCCCGGGGAGCCGGATATCTTCTACCAGCTTACCGAGGCTACCGATGAATGGAGCGTCAAGGGCGACGAATACAACGCACAGATCAAGACGTGGAGGGAGTACAACGATGATGCCCTTGTAATAGCCGAAACCGTCAACGAGGCTATGTGTCAGGGCGATGCCTATGAAGTATGGTGGACGTCCGCAAGCGATGATCCGCTATTCCCTGTCCGACCGGAGTGGGTGCTTGTACCTTCCTCACAAATCTATATCAAGTGGACAAACAGCCTGAAGCCGGTCAAGGAATATGCTGTCAGGTTCTATCAAGACGGGGATGTTTCTCACGCTGTTGTATACTATCCCGGTTATGCGGAAGGATGGATAACCGACAAGGATAAGAACTGGGCGCGTGACGCAAGCGACGATCTTGTTTATCCGTTCGGAATTGTCCCTGTACTTGAGGCGAAAATCAACAAAGACGGCCTTCCTGTGTTTGAGGCTGAAAAGCAGATTATCGACCAGTTAGACAAGGTAATGAGCAAGAGCCTGAACGAAGTGGACAGGTTTAATGCGCTGATAGGCTTGTATCCGTTTATCGTTGACGCCGACACGGTGGCTAGCCTGAAGGCTAAGGGGTATTTCCACGGGCTTGGTGATTATGACTCTGACAAATGGCCGCGCTTCATGGAGAAGAATCTTGGCGGTGCTGTCGAGTTCTACAAGTGGATGGCTGAAAACCTTGAGAGATATTTCCATAAGACTTCCCGCATCATCGATTTTACTGATCCAAAGTTCGGCGCCGGAGGGGAAGAGTCAGGGAAGGCGCTTGCAATAAAACTCATGTGCATGGAAATGGTTGCAAGCAAGGCGGAAATCTATCTCAGGCGGTGGCTTGTTGAGCGCAAGGAACTGTTTGACGCCTGTATCAATTCCGGTACAAGCGGGATAGATACCAGCATTTACAAGACGGAAATCAAGTGGAGCCGCAACGTTCCGGTTTCCGCGAAAGAGCAGCTTGAAATAGCGTCGATGATGATGGGGTTACAGATGACGAAAGAAGCGGTATTGAAGATCCTCCCGAAAGCGATCCTTCCAGATTGGGAGCGCGAATTGGAAGATCAGAAAAAGAACACGCTGCCAGCGCCAACTGTACCCGGCATAACAGAGGGCGACGAAGCAGATGATATAGTGGTCGCGACACAGGCCGCAACGTTGTCTGGTATTCAGATCAAGGCAGCGAATGAAATCGTAGCACAGATATATTCGGGTGCTCTTACTCGTGAGGCCGGTATACAGCAACTCATGATCTTCCTTGGCCTTACGAAAGAACAGGCTGAGGCGGTAATCGGCGCTGTTGAGCAGGGCGGCAAATGACCTATCAGTCTTTCGCAAACGAGGGCTATCTTCTCACTGAGGCAGAGCGGCAAGCAATCGACGCTACCATAGTTGAGCAATACCGCGTTGCCTTGCAGAACATCAACGACAAGATCGGAGCGATGCTAGCGAAAGCCCGGGAAGCGGGGATATCTCCGAAAGACCAATACAACTGGTTGATCCAGTATAACCGGCTTGAATCACTCCGGGAACAGATAACAGCAGAATACAAGAAGCTGGGCGGTTCCGTTCGTCGGTTGCAGATAGAGGCGTTTGACCTGTCATTTTCCAACCAGTACTACCGGACGTCGTTTCAGCTTGACTGGGGCGAGCCTCTAACGTTTTCGCCGCTTGACCCGAATCTGGTACGGTATGCATCAACCGGAGAGCTTGAAGCGTGGAAGGCGATCAAGGCAGAGATTGGCGCTGCTGATAACTATACCCCCGTCGCCGGGACGCTCAAAGAACTGATAGCTACGAATCAGGATAAGGCTATCAAAGATATCTGGACACAAGTAAACGCAGGGCTGATAAACGGGGAAGGAATTACAGATATTGCCAAGCGTATCAAAACCGTCATTGGTGGAGTGTATGACGGCAAGGTTTTCGGTGACTTGTATAAAGCCCTGAGAATCGCGCACACCGAGGGACACAGGGCGCAGAACATGGCAGAGATTGCCAGAGCGCATGAAGCGCAAGCAGCCGGGGTAAACGTTCTCAAAATGTGGGACGCAACTCTTGATGATGCAGTCAGGCCGGAACACGCAGTCCTTGACGGGGTAAGGGTCCCGCTTGAAGGGACGTGGAATATGGCAGGGTATCAGGTTTCACACCCGGGCGATCCTTCTTTACCGGCTTCCCTGGTTATCAATTGCAGGTGCCATTCCGTTACAGTAACCGAGGCGTATGAACCGACAGCACGGCGCGGGCGCGATCCTGTTACCGGGAAGAATGAGGTTTTCAGCTATAAGACATTTGAGACATGGGCGAAAGAAAAAGGAATCGTCAAGAACAAGTACGGGAGGATGTATGTTCAAGGAGCTGCTTGAGATGGTCAATGGGGTAGAGTCTGCCTTCAAGGTTGCGCTCAACGTAACCCCGATTAACAAGCTCGACCTGAAGATGACCGACGAAAAGGCGGTTGAGCAATGCGCGGCAATCGTGAGGAACGCACAATCGAAGATGATAACGGAGGCCTGTCTCCGAGCCGCGATCATGAAAGAGCCGTCCTTGAAGGTGAGAAACCGGATAATCAGGAACGCTCAGAAAATGATCGATGCTGTTGCAAAAGAGGAAAAAGCAGTTTGACAAAAGGCGGATATACGTTGTATAATAGGGGCGATCTTGAAGGGATTCTTTCCGGATCATCCCGCCGCACTTTCACACACTGTCTGGTTACACTAGATGGAGGACAATTATGGACATTTTCAAGGATCTCGTTTCGTGGGCTAAGGCCAACGCAAAAGACGGGGCAAACGTGGCAGAGTTTGAAGAACTCGTATCAAAGGCCGCGCCGCCGGATGATTCGCTCAAGGCGATTGAGTACATTCGCGCCGTCCCTTCCCTTCGATCCGCTTATGACGCCGCACTCAACAGAGAGTTTGACCGCGCCGTCAAGAAGTATGAGGAAGAGAAACTTCCCGAAAAAGAGAAGGAACTCAAGGAAGCTATCCGTCGAGAGCTTAACCCGACCGAGACTCCGGAACAAAAAGAAAACCGTGAGCTAAAAGAAAAGCTCAGGCAGAAAGATATCGCTGAAGCCCTGGCGAACAAACAGAACGCACTCAGGGCAAAGGCGAAAGATTACGGCGTTGATCCCGAGGTTGCCGCAGATTATGCGAGATACGGGGATGACGCAGAGGATATTTTGAAACGCCATGCAGAATGGCACAAGAAGGAACTTGACGCGGTGAAGGCCGAAACAGCCAGGACCACGTTTGGAAACAAGACACCGACCGGTGGAGGTTCGTTGAACTCAAAACCACAGGCGGAATTTTTTAAGTTAACGCCGAAAGAGCGGGCCGAGTTTATGGCCGCTGGCGGCGTGTTAACGGATTAACTAGGGGGCAGAAATGTCTAACACGACTACATTGTCGGCGCTTGCGCCGGTTCTTTTTTCCGCCGCGCAGAACGTAAGTGCAGAACCCGCCGGAATCCTCGACGCTATCAATGCGACCTGGGACGACAAAGGCGTAGCGAAGGGTGACTCCGTAAAGGTGCCCTACGCCGCCGTCCAGGAAACCACCGACTTCGCTCCGCTGAACGTCTCCCCTGTCGGGAACGACCAGACCGCAGGATCTGTTTCGGTGACGATCACCCAGTCCAAGAAAACCAAGCCGATGGTTCTTACCGGAGAGCAGATGCGCTCCCTCGAAAACGGCGGAAACTATGAGGAATGGGTGCGCCAGTGGGCCGAACAGTCCATGCGCTCACTTCGCAATCTCGCCGAAGCAGAAGCAGCGAACTACATCAAGTACGGTGCTTCCCGCGCTGTCGGAACCGCCGGGACGACTCCGTTCGCGACTGACCTCGACCTCATCGTTGATGTCAAGCAGGTACTCCGCGATAACGGATGCCCGTTCTCCGATCCACAGCTTGTCATCAACTCCGCCGCCGCCGCGAAACTCCAGAAGCTCGGCATCTACCAGCAGGCTTATGCCGCCGGTTCTGACGAGGAACGCCGCTCGGGTATTTACAAGCCCCAGTTTGGCTTTCAGCTTCGCGACTCTGCAGGGATATCCCAGCACACTTCCGGGGCCGCTGCGAATTACGTGACCGATACCACCGCCGATCAGGTAGCCGGAACTACCACGCTGTTGACCGATACCGGAACCGATGCTATCCTCGCCGGTGACGTATTCACCATCGCCGATCACGGCGGCTATCAGTACGTCGTCGCTGCTGCTTGCGGTGGTGATGCAACCGACGGACCGCTGTACATCAACAGGCCTGGACTCCGCGCCGTTGCGACCAAGAACAAGGCGATTACATTCGCCGCCAGCTATACCCCGAACTTCGCGTTCGAGCGTTCGGCTGTCGTCGGAATCATGCGGCCCCCGCTCATCCCGGCCAATCCCACGATCAAGCAGATGGTAATCTCCGACAAGTTCGGACACTCCTATCTCATGCTCGAGATCGCGCAGTACGGACAGGTGATATGGGAAATGCACCTCGCCTACGGCTTCAAGGTCGTACAGCCTGAGCACGTCGCCCTCATCCTGGGCTAAGTCAACAGGGCGGGTCTTAATGGCCCGCCTTTTTCAAAGCCTGTAAGGAGGCAAACATGAACCAGTTAACGGCTGTAGAAGCCAAAAGAATAGACAGAAGCAACCCTGAACTTGAAAGGGTATCTGCCTTCCAGAAGATCAACGAGAGGCAGACCGGAGGCGTGGTAGCGTTCACGCTCGACAAAAGCGCGGCGGCGTTCAGCGCGGCGGCGGCGGAGGTCTTTACTGCTCCCTACGCCATGCGGATAATTGACGTAATCGTGACGGCTTGTGCCACTGAGGAGAACGGAGCCGTAACGGTATACAAGGGAACCGACGCAATCGGGGACGCGATAGCTTGCGCCGTTGATGGGGCTGTGACACATATCTCTGCTGGCGTTGTCGTCGCAAACAAGGCCCGCATGGTTCTCGCCGCTGGCGATGTAATCAATGCGCGGGTAACTGCCGGAACGACCGCGACCGACGTTATGGGTATCGTAACCGTCGTCTGTCAGAGCCTGTAAAGAAACCGGGGGAAACCCCGGCGATTTACCACAAGGCAAAGGAATAAAACCATGCACGGCGCAAACGTAAGCACTGACAAGACGAATGTACTTGCGGAACTTGAGGAAGAATGATGACAACAGCACAGGTAAAGACCTATCTTGGTATACCTACCGCTACCGCGACATACGACGCCGATATAGCGAGGCTGTTACCGATTGTCGAGGCTACCGTCAACCAGATCACTTCCGGCCTGTACATACTTCAGGTCAACGGAACCACCACGACGGGATCAAAAGACTTTGCCGTTGATTCCGTTTATACGCAGACCGGAAGAAGGATTTTTGGCGCTTCAAAGTCGGGCGGGGAACATCCGTATGGGGACCCTAACTACGGGCATGATAGCCCGCGCCCTGTGTTCAAGTTTTTATCTGAAGCGGTAGCATCCGGGCAGCTTATAACCGGAACCGGGATAGCGGCTGATTCTTTCATAGAATCGGCTTCCTCTTTTGGCGCGGTTCACAAGATCGTATTGTCGGCGGTTGCTACGGCTTCCGGGTCAATTAGCGCGTATACTAGCTACCCGATAGGATACCTTTCGACGATTGCACACGGGGTATGGTGGCAGATTGGCCAGCAGAAAACGGCAAGCGGTGATACAACCTGGACAAGCCGAACGGTAGGGCCGGTATCAGAAACCAGGAGCGCGGGAGAGATGAAGATTGACGGGCGTTACGGTATGCCCGCCTGGTTCATCAAGGCCTTTCCGCAGGTGTACCGATGATCGTAAAAGACTTCACCATGCAAGCAATCAGGGCGGTAAAGCGCGGGACGTTTGAAGGCGTGGTACATACCGCCGTTGAAGTGACTGCACAGGCAAAAGAACTTTGTCCGGTTGCTGACTATATGGGCGGGAACCTGAAGAACTCTATCCAGTGGGTTGCAGACGGAGGACAAACAGGTGGAGGCGAGACAACCGAGAACCTTACAACTAAACCGCCGAAGGGAGGGGCGATTGTAGGTACTCCGGTTTACTATGGGGTATATCAGGAATACGGTACGCGGAAAATGTACGCGCAGCCGTTTCTTAGGCCGGCCGTAGACATAAAAGCCCGGGGGAAGGACTTGCAAACCGCAATGTTCAACGCTCTTTTTCATTCTGTCGAAAAGGACTTGCCGAAATGAGTATACTTGATATTTGGGCTGACAAGTTTATCCCGGCAATCCTTCAGGTGATTACGGTTACGAAGGATGCAAATACCGGCGAAAGAACGGAAGCACTTGCGGACGGGGCAACGGTCTACGGCGTGAAGTATAACCGCTCCGAAGCTGCGCGGTACTTTTCGCAGACATGGGCGATGGATATATCTGAGGTGTTTGTCACTGATAATTCTTACGTGATCCATAAGGACACGATAGTCAAGATCGGAACTGATTTATATGCGTGTGAGGAACCCGTCAACGTCCTTGAGATGGGCGAGGTATTCACGATTGGATTAAGGCGGAAAACATGATCGGAACCAGTGAGATATACAAGATCCTTTCCGCTTCCTCTACCGTTCTGGCGTTGCTCACGCGGAAAGGCACAAGCCCGAACTACGTCTATAATATAGAGGTGGCAATGGTGGAGCCGAATGACTGGGGAATCAATGATTCTTCGATCATCATCTATCAGGTCGGCCCTGATTCACTCGCTGAAGTATACGATGTAAATCATACCGTCAACTGTCGGGCAAATACGGAAGCGAAAGCAAAAGCACTCGCAAGAGCGGTAGCCGCGGCGCTTCATCGGGTAACGTTCTCTCAAATGATGTTTTATTGTACGCTTGAGCAACCTATTGCCCCGGCTGACGATACAGATAACTTCAATGCACCCGTGACCGTTCGCGTCATGGGATCAAAGTAAGGAGGCAGAAAATGCCAGTACAGACTACAAAGAAAAACGTGCGGATTGCCGACGGGTGCAGGATATCCGTTAAGAAAACCGCCGACGCCGAATTTCTCGATCTCGGTGTAACACAGGGGGATTATACTGCGTTGCTTCAGTATGATTCCGAATCAATCGAGTTTGCCAATGCTGAGTCAATCGAAAGCAAGCGCAACTTTCGGATTGAAGGGAGCATCACGATTGGAAACCTCGAAGGCGAGGAACTGGAGAAAATCTCCAACGGGGTAATTACCCGCGTTGCCACGCCAGGGACTCAGGTTCTTTCCGCCGCGTTTGACACACAGGTGATTGACGGGTTTACCGCCAATGTCCCAGTTGAGCTTCTTGCAGTCGTAACCGCAACCGGGAACGCAATCAAGTTTTCGGCGGCCCCCGTCATTACGTCAATCGTCGATGATGAAACTGTACCGAATACCCTGATTGCCAACGATGATTATTTCGTCATTCCCGATGGGAACAGCGCAAGCGGATACTCGATTATGTTCTCAGATGCAGGAACCGGATCAATCGCGTTGACCGCTAAACTGACTATCACGTTTGGAAACAACACGCCGATTGCGTCTGAAACGCTCTACGCGGGAACTACCAGCTTTACGGCGCTTCCATACGCGATGCGGGCGCAGCACTTTACTTCCTCCGGCGCTGTTGATTACCAGCTTGACCTGTACAACGTGTACACTGAGCCGGGATCGTATAACTTCGGTTTGAAGGGCGCTGACACGGGCGGAATCGACACGATGGATATCACGTTCTCCGCGAAGCTAGACGAAACCAAGACTGACGGACGCCAGCTTTTCGCAATTACTCGCACGGTATAACTATTTCAGGGGTAGGGCTTCCTCCGGCTCTGCCCCTTTTACGGGGGAATCATGGAGTACAAGATATCGATATGTGAAAGAGGAAAGAAGCGGGTACGGTCTATAAACATTGAGCGCGTACCGTACAAGGTTTTCAAGATAGCGCAACGCCTTGAGCGGCTTGTCAACGAAACGCAAGCGGCTCAGGTTGAGTATATGGACGTGACCAAAGAAGTTCTTGCGTTGAAGAAGGACAAGCCTTCCGGGTGGAAAGAACTGCTTGCAGAAAAACAGGCGCGACTTGATCAGATAAAAGATCAGGTATTCGCGGTTGAGGATGCAGGGTTCTTTGTTGAACGCTTCGAGGCTATCAAACTTGTCCTTGAAGCGAATGATATCAGGGACGGGGACGAACTACTTGATATCAAAACGTGGGAGGAAAAGATGGATTATTCTGATCCAATGGCCTTCATCACGTTTGCGCTTCAGAAGGATCAGGATAAAAAAAAACTGTTGACGGACGCACTAGCTTCCACTTTGGGCGCCTAGCGGCGGCACTCAGCAGATATTGGAGGGCAGTCACCATTGAACAACTTGAAATGATGACCATGCCAGAGATCAATGACGCGGTTGCGATAGCATCCTTTCCAAAGGAAGTTGTCGACTGGATATGGGAAAAGAAGCGCGATCCATTTGAGGTGTTTTGATGGGCAGAAGTTTAGGGGATCTATTCTGGAGAATCACAGGCGACACCTCACAATTTGACAAGAGCGTCAAGGACACGCGTACTGAAGCACAAAGGCTCGACAAGGACGCTACGAAGTCTTTTGGAAGTATCAAGCTGTCGTCTATCGCTATGGGCGTGGCAACGTCGGCTGTATTCATAAAGACGATTGGCTTCCTGAAAGATTCCGCGATAGCCGCGATAAACGCACAGGAAACGTTCTCCAAGTTTGACGCTGTATTCTCACAGATGGGAAGCGCGGCGGAAAGCGCGGCGATGCAGTTCAAGGATTCCTTCGACCTTGCTGAAGTTACCGCAAAGAAGATGATCGCTGATACCGGAAATATCCTCACGGGATTTGGAGCGACACAGCAGCAGAGCCTTGACCTTTCAGTAGCGGTCAACACACTTGCTTCAGACCTTGCGTCTTTTACGAACTACACCGGAGGCGCAGAGGGAGCTAGTCAGGCGCTTACCCGCGCGATGCTCGGCGAGCGTGAAAGTCTCAAGCTGTTGGGTATCGTAATACGTGAAGAAGATATCAACGTCAAACTTGCCGCGAAAGGTCAGAAGGACTTAACTGGCAACGCGCTCAACCTTGCAAAAGCTCAGGCAACACTTGAGATTGCAATGGAGCAGGGGAAGAACGCGATAGGCGATTATGCGCGTACTCATGACAGCGCGGCCAATACGCTCAAGCGGGCGAAAGAGGCCACGACAGAATTACAGGTTGCCATCGGAACCGCGCTGTCTCCTAGTGTCTCATTGCTTGGTAGTCTTTGGGGGACGGTTGCTTCAAAACTTGCTGAGGTTGTCACGCAAAGAAACAGGCTCAAGGAAGCAGAAGCAGTTGCCGGAACTGAAAAAGATACGACAGCTCTAAAAATAGAGCGATTGAAAGAACAGAGGAAACAGCTAGAAGCGAATGTATCGCTTGAAAAGATATATGACGCCGAAGGGAAACAAATACGGACGCGCGCGCTTGAAGATGCAGAAAAAGCATTGAAGGCAAATGAAGATCAGATAAAGGGCCTACAGCTCAGGCTACAGTATGAGAAACAGGCAACCGACCAACAGGCTGATGCGCAAAACCAGATCGCTACATGGAATGAAAGCAACGTAAAGGCCGATGAAGAAGAACTGGCGCGCGCTAAAACTATAGCAGATGAAAAGAAGGCTATCAATGATGAATACCTTGCGCAAGCCGAAGAACTGAACTGGAAGGTCAGCGAGGGCCTCATGACTGAGATTGAGGAACGCGAGGCGCTCCGGGCTGCGGCAGAAGATCAGATACAATCTCTGTATGATCTTTACGTTAAGACCGGAGATCAATCTATACTTTCAAGCGAAGCAATGCTTCAGGCAATAGCGAACACCGAGCGGTTCGGTGATACCGTTACCGACGTTTCAGAACTTGCAGTAATAAATCTTAAGGCAATAACAGAACTTGGGTTGAAACGTGTCGTCACGGGGTTCGAGGACATAGGTGAGGCAATCGCCGCAGGTAGTGCCGGGTGGAACGATTTTGCAAAGATGGCCTTTAAGGCATTCGCCGCTGTTATCAGGGCAATAGCCGCTGAACTTTTCGCGCTTGCGTGGACAAACGTGCTACAATACAATTATGCCCAGGCGGCAATTGGATTTGCAGAATCAGCTGCGGCTTATACGGCGGCTGGTGTAGTAGAAGGATATGCAGGGCAATTTGCAAACGGCGGTATTGTACCCGGAGACTCTTATACCGGGGATAAACTTATTGCGCGTGTAAACTCTGGAGAGGAAATTATTACAGCAGACGATCCAAGACATTCTAATAATGCGGGCAAGGAAATAAGTATAACGGTAAATACAATACTTGACGGTGAGATAGTAGCGAAAAACACCGCAAAGTATTATAATGACGGAAGGGTAAGGCTTAACGTATGAAAGCATTATTTGTAAACGAGATAAAACAAGCAACAATAACAGCCCTTGCACCGAATGAAAACTACCCGGCGTCTAATCTCGCCCATGTTTTCGCAAAGGTGAAGTACAAGGGCGTCGGATATTCAGACACGATAACGGCAACGCTTCCCGATAATGTTTCGGCTTCCGGGTTTTTCTATACCTACACGAACGCAACGAGCATGACCGTCAGGATTTATTCTGGTTCTTCCGTTTTGCTTGAGACGTTGACTGTCGATTGTACATATGATTCAGGCGCGGAATACTTCACGCTTCATACTGATGTTCGATGGATCGAGATAGACATAGCGGCTCCCGTGAGCGAGGATGTTTACCTTGGGGGAATCGCGCTGGGGATTGCTACGACGATGCCCTATCCTTCATCGAAGTTTGATATCAAGTTACAGGATAACGCTGGCAAGAGTGATTCTTCAGACGGGCAGGTAGCACACCATTATATAAAGCCACTACGGGAGTATGAGCTCAACTTTACCGGAGTACCGCGGTTGACGTTCCACTCCATTGTCGAGCTTTTTGAAGAAGTAGGATCGGGGCATATATGGGTTGATATCACTGAAGATAACCACGCGGTATACAAGCCGCTTTACTGCACGACCAATTTGACAGAAGGGCCATCGAGAAAAGACAACGGAGTTTCATTCAAGTTGAAATTATTGGAGGCTAGATAATGGCGTTTGTACTTATACCGGGGCCGGGTGATGCCCCTACAACCTCGGAAGATTGGGACAAGATAAATAACGTACTTGTTGGCATTGGAATGGGGCTTCTCAATTCAACGCGAGTTGTAGGATCAAACATCAAGCGCGGCTCTGTTGTATTCTTCGCCGGGGCGTGGTACGTCGCCGATGCAGATACAGCGATAACCGGAACGGCGTCAGATTATGTCATGTTAACAAGTACCGCAGGGGTTGTAACAGCCTCGTTTGTTTCGTCAATCTCTACCGTAAGTTTTAATAGAACGTGGAACGGTTGGTATGATTCTTCCATGCGGCTTTTCATTTTCGATGAAGTGAAAGCCTTTGGGGCAGGTGCAATATCAGAGCTTGCTTCAACCGTTTCGTGGAGGCCGAACAACGAACTGTGCAAGTTTCTGTCAACTCCGATGACGGAATACTGGAGGGCCACTCTTGTCCATACTCTTAATCCAAACTGGGCGACGTCTTTACAGCGTGATCTGCTTACGAATCAAATGCGACATATGTTCGGACTTGGTGAACGGGTTGTGCTTACGGGATCAGGGAATTACACGGTTCCTTCAGGAGTGTATCGCCTTCATGTAAAGATGATCGGCCCGGGCGCAAACGGCGGAGCTGGTGGATATAACGTTTCCGGTGCCGGAGGAAGTAGTGGGCAAGAGGTAGAACTTGAACTTGACGTAACACCCGCTGATGTTATTCCATACGCCATAACCACAACGTCCACCGTGTTTGGAGCAACTACTGCCGCAAAGGGTGTAGGATATCGAGGACAACTATCAGGCGGGGCGGCGCAGGGTGGACATGGAGGGGGATACGGCGGTGGTGCTGGTGGTGGATATGGGGCCGATGGTGGTGCAGGAACGGACGGAACCGGTGGCGGTGGTGGCGGTGGTGGCGGAGAAAATACTATCGGAGCAACTTCATCCGGTGGAACTGGCGGACTTGGGACGATAATACTGTCATGATAGTAGTAGAAGTCGGTATACAAAGATTTGTTACACGCAATGCGTACATAGCGCCAGCGACGTTTGAGTATACTATCAATATTAAACAGATGGCGCTTTTCTGGACGCAGGCACTTGGTGTTACCGATGAGTCAACCGATGAAAGGATATTTGTATTATCAGTTATCGGAAACTATACCGAACATTTTGCAAAAGTAGTTTCGGTTGCTGAATGTAAAAATACGCAAGAGTCATGGGTTTTCAACATGGACGAACAGAAGTTAACTATCAATTATGGTAAAGACTTCAATCCGCTTTATACACCGATGGAATACTTGCGCGTGTTTGGTATGTGTGATACGTCGGTTGTTTACGTTGACGACGTTGCCTATCTACCTGTTATCTCTTCAGCGCCTTCTATCAAACAGATGCAGGATTTGATTGGCTACGACAAGATGGCATTCAATACCGGATCATTCTCTTTTGATAATGAATCAGGGCTTATGGATTTTATGCGCTCGATGAGTCTCTTTAATAATGACGTTGCCTTGTATTGGCTTGACTATGACGGACGAAGCGAATATACACGGGAAGAACTTGTACCGCTCGCGTGGTATCTGTGGGAAAACTTGGAGATAGGCAAAAAGGGAGGAAAGGTAACACTTCAGGATATTAGGAAATCATGGAGCCAGAAAATACCGACGCATTTATTTTCCGCAACAGAGTATCCAGACATAGATGATGATATATTAGACAAGCCAATTCCGTTATTGTATGGATCCTCGGTTGTAAAATGTTTTTGTGTTAACGGGAAAACCACAACCGGCGATGTTGTCTATCGCGCTTGCGAAAGATTCACGTATATTCTTTCTGTGTATAAGCTCGTTGATGATGTACCCGTTTTTCTTTCGACTGTATCAAGAGTTCCAGAGTTTGGCTTATTTACGCTCGCTGCTATAGATGCACGAGATGAGGATGGCGTCCCGGTTGAAATATATGGTTCATTCGATAATAGGATAAATCCGCTTTCAGCGTATGTTAAACCTCTTGAGGTCATACAAGACATCGAAGAAGAGTTTAATAATGCCGCGTTTACAGAGTCATTTTTTAACACGACTGAAATAGAGGCGGAAATTGGATCGCTTAGCCAGATAAACCTGCTGATAAAAAATCAAACTGAAATAAGTGAAATAATACGCCAGATACAAGAGGGGTCAAGCAATCGCTTCCGCTATGAGATAGACGCCGAAGGGAAGCGCACTGCACGGCTTGATAATCTTTCGAGGGCCTCAAGCCTTTTCGTCACTAAGGAAGAGATACTTGAAACCGACGATATGACTATCTATACCGACAAGGATACGATAGCCGCTACCATAAAAATAAACTGGGGACGAAACGGGTTAACAGATGTATATCAAACGGTAGTAGATACAAGCAAGGATTCAGCCGTAGCGCAAAGCGCGAGGGAACGGCCTGAAATAGAGTTTAATACTTTCCTTACTACTCGCGCTCACGCTGAAGCGCGGGCATTGCTCGAAGCTACACGGCTTGGACAGATTCGCAGATTTACCGATTGCACTCTGCGCGGTATAAAATATATGAGTCTGCGAATCTATGATATAATCACGGTTGAGTTATTGGACGATACGCGCGAATGGGCCGGAACGTGGACTTGTCAGGTATTGTCAATCGCACCTGATACCGACAAGGAACAGAACAAGGTGAAACTATTATTGGTAGAGCGTATTGCTGACATTGACGAAAACAGAACTTTGCGCGTGACGACTACCGGCGCGATACGAAAGACAACTACAGACGATAACAAAGTGAGGGTAACAAAATGAGCGTAAGAACATACGAACAAATTAGCGATCTACCGCAAGGTATAACTCCGGTTTCCGGCACTGAACTTGTCGAGCTTGAACAGGATGGCGTTTCCAGAAAGTTTACCATGACGGAACTCGGAGGAATTACAGCAGAGCATCAAGGCACTCATCAATTCGGCTCAACTGATCCTGTAGGAACTCATGACAAGGTGGCGAATGCAATTCCGTATCTCAACGCTTCCGGCGTGATTGACGATCATGTATCCGATGCAAGTACGACGGTTAAAGGTAAGGTGCAACTTGCGACCGACGGCGGAACCACGGCAGGTACGGCGGTGCAGGCGAATGATGGTAGGCTTTCAAATGCTCGCGCCCCGACTGGCCACGCATCAGCTCACTACGGTGTTGGTGGTGATTTGATTCCCGACGCAACGACTGAAGCATCCGGTCTCATGAGTAATGGAGATAAAACAAAACTTGACAATCAGCTCCCTTCTGCCGATGAGAAAGCGGCGCTTGCAGGTGTTGGTGGCACGCCAAGCGGTTCCAATAAATATGTTACCGATGCTGATGGCAGATTGCCGACCGCTGAACAGAAAGCCGCACTTGCAGGTGTTGGTGGCACGCCAAGCGGTTCCAATAAATATGTTACCGATGCTGATGGCAGATTGCCGACCGCTGAACAGAAAGCCGCACTTGCAGGAAGCTACGGGACTCCGAGCGCGGTAAATCGTTATGTGACAGAAACCGATCCGATACTTGGTGGATCAGCGGCTGATATTACAGGGATAGAAAACTGGGCAAGTTTTTTTAGAATGTTTGGGGCGCCAGAAAAAATATATGATTGGTCAGAAGTAGGTTCTGGTGTGTTGGTGTGTGGTGCATTTTATAATGGAACTCTTTTCTGTGGTACGACTGGTGGAATTATTTATAGGCAAAACGCAGATGGAACGTTTAGTATATATCAGGTACTGCCAAGTGCAAACATCATGTTTACGGATGGTACAAACTTCTATATAGCAGAATTATCCGGAGATATTTACAAGATGGATGGTTCTGGGGTTTTCCAAGCTACGGGCCAGACGGAGCGTAATTGGACGGGATTAGCAATGCATGAAGGATATTTATACGCTACAGTATTCGCTGGGGATATTTATAAAATGGATGGTGCTGGTGTTATGCAAGCAACAGGGCAGACATCAAGGCAATGGACTGGATTAGCATCAGACGGCACAAACCTTTACGCAAGCGCGAGGTCGGTGCCCGGAGATATTTACAAGATGGATGGTTCTGGGGTTTTCCAAGCTACGGGCCAGACGGCAAGGGGGTGGGGTAGGCTTTGTATTTATAAATCAGTATTGTATGCCACTATTGAATCTGGTGGTGTATATTGGATGAATAGTACCGGAATAATGATAGATACTGGTTGCAGCGCATCTGATGGGATAGATACAATATTTAGAGATATGTTTACTGATGATACATATTTTTATTCAGTTGATGCAATGAGTAGTGATATATATTCTTTTGCAAACAAAACACCGTCAATAAACATTCCAGCAGTTGGAACTCTTCCTATCCCATCAACCTTCCCTATCGGAGGCCGTAAGCTCATCCGCCGTACTTCCGCCTATGACGGCAACCCCGTCACCATCACCCCTCCATCCGGCGCAACCTTCGAGGGTATGACTTCTATCTCCCTGTACGGGCAGTATTCCTATGTGATACTGGAAAGGATAAGCGCGACGCTGTTCGCGATTGTGGATCTATCAGACGATTACTTACCAGTCGAGACTATTACACCAAAAAAATGGATCGACGGTAAACGTATTTACAGGAAGGTTATAAACTTTGGAACATTGCCGAATAGTACAATTAAATCAGTTTTGCACAACATTGCTAGCCTAGATACATTTACTTGTTTCAAGGGATCTGTAGTAAAAGCATCAGACAAAACGACCCTGGCGTTCCCATATATAAATATTGGAACACTTACATACGGGATTGCTTGGGTTGTAGACTCAGCAACTATACAATGCACAACGGGAATCGATCGAACGTCGTATAGCGCACAAGTGGTACTGGAATACACAAAAACATAAAAGGAGCTACCCATGACTGAAAAGGTTTACATCATCGCCATACATAAAGGAAGTGCATCATGAACGCAACCGAAACGATTATCACTCCCGCAATCCAGTACGCCATAGTTTCCATAATGGGCGCTATAGCAACGGGGCTTTTTGCAATCGTTAAGCTCATGTTCTCGCAAAGAAAAAAGATCATTGCGCAAAGCGACGACATAAAAAAGGTGTTGTCAATTTGTATGATCTTCAGTGAGAACATCAACACGCTCAACCCATGTGTGAAGAAGATCCTCTCGGTAGCGAAGTTTCATAATACGGCGATCAACGAGGTTGTTAGGCAAGACGACGAAACGGCGATTCAATCTCTCCATTCAGCGATGGACGATATCAAGGAAGTCGAGTGTATGCTTGATAAAAGATACGACGCTAATTCAGAGGCCGCAATGGCGGTAGGTGGTGGAAGGTGAAGTATACAGTCAGATTCGCTCATATGAAGGAAGCGCCGAAGTTGAAGCGCGGGGATGTCATAAAGCCCGGAGACGTCATCGGGACAATGGGAACCAGCGGCCAGTCAACGGCGGCACATCTCCATATCGATTGCGCTCAAGGTGAACAGACGCGGCTTTACCAGTTAGTCGATTACGACGTATCTATCAATCCGGCTCCGAGGCAGTTGCTATATTTCATCGACAAGGATCTTTTTGGAGTCGAGCCTGTCGTCACGACTCCCTATGCAGAACTTGAATACTTTATAAAGCGCGGGAAAGTGCATCACGGGTTTGACGTTGTTCCATTCGACCGGAAGCACTGGGAAAAAGGAAAGCAAATAGGAACCGAAGATCATTACGCGATCCATTGGAACCGATCCTGTACCGGGATAGTTTCGGCTGTGCTTGACGAGCCGAGAAGTTACGGGCATTGTTTATATGTCACGTTTGAAGTATAGGGGGTATCATGAAGAAGTTTATCGCGGCACTCCTTTCAGTTTACGCCGATCTGTCAACCGCCGTACGGGAAGATGGGCCCGGCTCCCCGTTGTCGTCGAAGCGCATCGGGTTCTCTTGCCTTATCGCGGCGCTCATCGTTTCCGGGTTCTCGATCCTTTCCGTCGTCGGGAAGATTGCCATTACAGGTACGGCGTTCTCCCCCTGGTTGACCATCGCGCTTTTAGGCGTCCCGGCGCTGTTTCTTGTCGGTGCTATCATCCTTGCATTTTTCGCGACAAAAAAGGATATCGATGATACAATCAAGATAGCGGCCGACATAATCCACAACGCAAGGGGCGGGGAATGAAAAACATTGAGGCAGTTCTGCAATGTCTTGGGAGATATAACTTCGGTCAGATCATCATACTTATCATAATCGTCCCGCTTGTGGTAACAATCTGCCTCAAAATCCTCAAGCCGAAGAAGATCGGCAACGCCGAGTTCTACGTCGAGGTTAAACCGAAACGTCGGCTCTTTCGGAAGAAGGTGGCAAAATGAATGGACGAAGAAAAGTTTTTGTTCTGGGCATTTGTGCTTGTCTGCTTGTGCTTGCTCTGTGCGCTTGCCAGAGCGCCCCTGCCGTCATAGACACTACCGGAGTCGATACGGTAATCGTAGACCTTGCAGATACCGCGGGTACAATCGAGACGCAGACGGTCACGGTGTACCAGACGGTAAAGGAATACATCAAGGACCCGGAACAACTTGCGAAAGTTACCGCCGAGGTTGACAAGCTCAATGCTTCAATCACTCATCTCAAGACCCTCCCGAAAGAACTTGCGCGGGTTCACGCTGTCGAGATTGGAAAGCTCGCCGCTGAGATTACACGGCTTCAACCGTTCGAGGTAGAGGCGGAAAAAGAACGCGCAAAAAAGTGGAGGGCATACGCCGCACTTGCTATCGTTAGCATACTGATCCTTATTGGCGCGTATCTCAAAGCCAAAAAGCTACTTCCATTCTAGCCAAAACCGGGGCAACCCGTTTCCCCCGCCGCGATCCAATAACAGGGAGACGCGACGGGGTTTTTATCAGGGCTAACATTTGCTTAACCTGCTATTTGCCGGTTGCGTGATCGTCCCAATAATCAGAGTCACCGTCTTCCGGCAAATTGTCAGGTTGAACCTGTTGTTGGATGATGGCGCGATCTTCGTAGCAATGATTACAACAAACATCACCATTATCCTGTAAGTAAAGTTCGGTTTCCTCATTGCATTTTGCGCATTTGCCTATTGTCCATCCATAAAGGCCGCGCCGAACACCTTCGAGTGATGTAACTTGATCGTCAACGATTCCTTTTGTAAGGTCGCTTGTGTCAGCGTTTTTCATCAGCTTTATATGTGAGCACATTTCAACATAGTTATAATCATCGTTGTAATGCACGGCTATCTTTCGTGCTTCTTTGGTGTTCTCGGCAATTATCGCAATTCCCGATCCCTCGTAGTCATCTAGCTCAAAAAAATATGCTTTCATTTTTTCACCTCCTCGCGCCATCTTGGTCGAGCGTCAGTCTAGTGCCGTAGGCGGTAGGCTGCGCCTCGATCCATCCAACATTTGCTTAACCTGCACCGAAGGTGTCAGGTTGAAGCGGTTGTTGGATGATGGCGCGATCTTAATAGTCCATCGGACTATCATACTCGCTTTCCAGCCTTTCCTTTTTACGCTCAAGGCGCTCCATCCGGCGTTCTTCTGCTTTACTAACACCGTTTGAAAGATCGCGCCAGTTTATAGCTGTCATTGCATCGGCTTCCCATTTTGACAAAACTCCGCCATCCATTTCTTCCTCCTTGCAAATTATCCAGATAACTTGTTATCTGGTTGTTTGTCAGCCTAACATTTGCTTAACCTGCGCTACTGCGTCAGGTTGAAGCGGTTGTTATACGCCTTCTTTTTGCTTGTAATCTACGGGATAGAACTTCGCGTGTTGAGCGCAAAACCACCCCTTGTAACCGTGTCCACGCTTCCGATTACATTGATACGGAATAGCGCCGCGTGTATTCGGCCAAACTTCATAACGGCAACAGGTGGTGTCCTCTTTCTGCCCTTTCGGATTACCCGCCCACGATCCATACCGATACAATTCTTCACTTGGTAGACCTAACATATTTACTCCTTTTCTTGGCTTGGCGCGAATCAGTTCGCGTACCATCCCTGTCGATATACTCGGAGCCAGATCGTCAAGCATCTCGACAAGCTCGTCCCTTGTAAACGAGTTCTCAAAAGTCATTCCTTCCCCTTCCTTTTGGCCTCTTTCGCGGCCTCGATATTCCTGATCCTTTTCAAGTTTGCCTTGAAAGCCTTCCCGATTTCATACCCGATATTCTTGAGTCCATACCTAGCTTCGGCCTCTGAAAGATACTCATCTTCCAGCTTTACAACGAACGTCCTTGACACCTGAAAACCTCCTTTTGTCCGGTTCCACGTCATTGGCTATATAGGCCAGCGATCATTAGAACGACTTAGACATATCTATACTATAAACGCATACCCGGAAGCTGTCAAGTGCAAAAACAGGCGGGATTCTGTGGTATGTAAAATAAAACGGTATTTTGCACCTTAAAAGCACTATAAACGCTTGACAGATAATCATGCCCTATGGTACTATGATTTCAGGAGGAACGAAGATGGATTACAACGATCTTGCAGACGAGGACGACGAAGTAGAAGACGACGACTTTGATGATGGTGAGGACGCCGAAAAGTACGATTACCGGCGCGACCCCGACCTACTGAACAAGGAAGACGCCTTGAGGGGCGAGCCGTTCATGGAGCCGCTCTGCCTCAAGGTTCTCTAACCAACGCCGACCCCGGCGGCTAATCCGGGGAAAGGAAAGAAGATGACGTTATACGAATGGCTGTACACGAGGGTGACGGGAGTAGAGGACGCGGCAACCGACCTTATGGGCTCCGGCATTGACTATATGCCAACGCTTTCCGCGAAACACAACGCCTTTTCAGATATGCTGGGGGACATCCCGGTCGGCCTTGCAGGGCAGGAAAGGTAATGCTTACCCCCTTTGCAAAGCGCGTCTTTTACAACGCCTTTTGCATCGGCCTGCTCACGACAGGCGGGCTGTGGGTAATCCTGTACTTCACGAAATGGAGGTTCCTATGAAAGCGAAAACGCTCGCCCTTTACGTTGCGGGCGTGTGCCTGTCTTTCGTCATGGGCGTAGTTGTGGCCGTGTCAATTATCGCGGCGATTGGTTTTCTGATTGGAGGATGAAGATGATTCGTAAACCGAACGAGGTCAACGTGAACGCGCACTATCGCGTATTGCTTTATGGGAATCCTGGGTTACGGAAAAGCACTACAGGGCTTTCCGCTCCGGCCCCGCTGATCATCGATACGGACAAGGGGTGGGAAAGGATTGACGCACGATTCCGGCGCGCCGATTATATTCAGCCGGGAACGTATCAGGAAATACTCGACGACCTCGCCGGGGATCTTTCCGCGTATGAATCTCTGGTATTCGATACTGGCGGCTCCCTGTTCACGATGATGAAAGACTGGCTTGTCAAGCAAGACCCGAAAAACGGGAAGCGTGACGGCGCTCTTTCGCTTCAAGGATACGGATCGGCGGCTCGGGAGTTTGATCGCCTGATGAACCAGTGTTTCTACTCACTGGGGAAAAACGTCGTGATAATCTTTCATGCGAAAGAAAAGCAGGAAGGGGATCAGAACATTTTCCGCCTTGACATCGAAGGCCAGACGGCAAACAATATCTGGAAGAACATGGATCTTGGCGGGTTCATGGAAATGCACGGGAACAAGTTTACCGTGACGTTCTCACCGACCGAAAGGTTCTTTGCAAAGGGAACGCGGGGAATCATGGGCGAGTTCGAGATACCGACGATCACGAACGGGGATCAGAACGTTTTCCTGTCCGACCTTTTCGCACGGTTCAAGATATCCGCGAAAGAGGAAATCGGGATGGTTGCCGAATACGACGTTCTCATGAAGGGAGTCAAGGAAACCGTGTCCGGCGTTTCGGATATCGACGGCGCAACGAAGGCGCTTGAATCCTTTAAGACGCTGACTCACGTTTTCGCAAGCAAGCAGGAAAGCTGGACGCTCTTGAAAGGAAAGGCCGAAACGCTCGGGCTTGTATTCGTTGACGGAAAGTTTCAGGTGAAGAAATGAAACCGCTTCTTATCACGGCTTCGCTTTTATCATCCTGGCTGTGGTATCTCAACGCCGACGAGCCGAATCTTGACGAGTTCAAGACGGTTCTCCGGCGTGAGAAAACACCTGATAATCCTGCTATGCAAGCGGGCAGGGCGTTTGAGGTTCGCGTCAGAATGGCAAGCGATGGATACATACCGAACGAACATGATCAGCATGACCTCGACGAAACGGCAAGAGACGTTTACGGAACTTATACAGATTGCGTAAACGAAATAGCCGTGATCGTATCGGGTGGAGTCTGGCAGTATTCGGCAAGTAAGAACGTTATTATTTCCGGAACGCATTTTGTGCTGTACGGACGGATCGACGTTCTCAAGGGCGCTTGGGTATATGACACAAAGTTTACCAGGACGTTCGATGTTGGGAAGTATTTTACATCCCCGCAAACGAAAATGTATATCGCGCTCGTTCCGGAAACTATCGGCATGAAGTATCTCGCCTGTGATGGTAACAACTGGTACGAAGATTGTTACCGCCGGGAAGATGTTCAACCGATTGAAAACGACGTCCGGGACTTTTGGAGCTGGTTACAAGATAAAAAAGAACTCTTGAACCTGTATGTAGAAAACTGGCAATCAAAGTATTAAAGGAGCCATCATGGGTATTTTTGATCCTAATGCTGAAGTAAGTTCAGGGGCTTTCAAGCCTTGCCGTGAACACCTCAGGATAGTAAACGCCGTGGTAAAACAGTGCAAAACCGGAAGGGATTCAATCAATTTCGAGTTTCGTACTGATTCTGACAAGAAACGGTATAAGACCGTAACGGTTAACAGCATTTTCTCAAGCGTGGTCAAAGGGATGATGCTTGGCGTCGGCTTGAATCCGGCAATGTTCGCGGATGCTGGGTTGAACGAAATTGCCCGGGCTTTCATCAACAAAGACGGCGACGCATGGACTTCGATTCCGAAAGACAAGGAATACCCGGAGCCGCAATACTTCTTCCAGAAGAACGCCGGAACGCCTTCAACGGGATCTGCTGATGAACCGCCGATTGATTCATACGGGGATATCCCCTTTTGATCATCCTGATCACGCCGGACGGGTTCATTCCCGTATCCGGCGACGTCCCGGAGATCGGGCGCAAGTACAGTCTGGAAGATGCAACGGAAGGCACGCTTGCTCAGGGGCGTGCCTTCCATGCTCTTATCCAGGAATACTGGAAATCCGGGGCGCACAGTTACCAGTGCGAAACCTTCGAGCGGTTCCGCGACCTGATAAAGCGCGACCTTGGGGCAGGGTTTGAGTCCTACGTTTACGCGGATGAAGACGGGATACACAAGGTCAAGAAGTACGAAGATATCCCGGTGACCGTTCCGCTGTCTCACAGAATGGGGAAGCTCAAGAGCTGGGCAAGCTACACGAAGAAGGAACGGCGAGAGAGCATCGACCGGCTCAAGGCTGAGATGATTCAGGCAGGGGTCAACTCGAAGAAGTTCCACGAAATACTTGAAGGCATGGAGGCTGGAAATGGAAGTACCTGTCAGTAAAAAATATACCCCGCACAGAATACGCGGGAAAGTTGCATACCGCTTCCCGGCTGAATGGATGGCTGGGTACTGTTCCGTCACGGTCAACGGAAAGAAGGCTACCGTCGAAAGTGGAGGCCCTCATGTTCTGGTCCCCGAGGCAGACGGGAGGCTTGTCTATTTCAGCGTTGCGCCGGGGTTCCTCCCGAATACGCGGTATCGGGCGGATTTATACAGTGACCGGGTAGAACTTATTTGGGGGTGGGAAGAATGACGGACGAAAGAGACGAGTTTGCAAAGGCGGCGCTTACAGGAATGTTTGCAGGAGGGGCAAACTGGTTCGACGTAAAAGGCAATGCAGAACACGCCTACAATCAGGCGGAAGCAATGCTTGACGAAAAGCACAAAAGGCAGGCTGCACGAAACGCGGTCGGCCCACAGGTGGTTCCTTATGACGCCTAACGAACAATCTGCCTACAAGCAGTATCTCTTCAAGATGACCGATGACCAACTGGACGCCGAAACGCAAACGGTAATCAATCAGCCGTCTGATGACAAGGCCCTGCTGATCCAGCTCGTCTATATCGAATGGCTGAACCGTGGCAATGGTGAGCGGTTCGGCAAGGCGTATAACAAGTGGGTGAGCCATGAAAGGTGAAGTAAAGCGCGCTGTCTACAAGATCCTGGACAGCTGGAACACCCCGCGTAAAATCTGCGGCGGCACTCTCGCTGACATGGTGGCCCGGAGAATCGGGCGTCCAGTCTACCCGACGGTGGTACTCATCATCGCGAAGAACTGGGCAAGGCTTGCGGGCGGGGAGTTCGATTGTGTGAACTTCGAGAAGTCGATATATCAGTACTCTCCCGGGAAGCGCAAGATATCAGGGACTCACTTCGAGACGCTCCCGGTCGAGTCGAGGGTCAAGGAATACAAGATGGAAAGGGGGAAGGCGTGAAAGATGCGTCCAGTTTTGGATGCAAGTAACGGTTTCCCGGCTTGACTCTCTAGTCAGGCCGTGATATAGTGATTGCAGTTAGCGGATGACTACCGTTGACATCGTTCCCTTACGGGGGTGATAATCAAGAGCCTTTTGATTTCCCTACGGTGGCCGTAACCACTGGAAGCGCCTAGTCAGCGCGGGGAAGTCAGAAGGCTTTTTGTTTTTTAAGGAGAAAAAGATGAGAGAGATTAGGTTCAGGGTGTGGACTGGTAAGGAATATCGTTATCCTCCAAATATGTACGAGTGGGATACCGAGGATTGCGGATTCTTTCTCTTTTATATGCACGATGGTTGCATCATCGAACAATTCACCGGCCTTCACGGCAAGAACGGTAAAGAGATTTACGAGGGGGACGTACTACTTGTTGATGGGTTTATGAAAAAGGTCGTTAAATGGGTTACAAACGCATCAAAAGAATGCTGGGGGCATGGATGTTATGGAATTAGTATAACATCTGGGTTTGGCGTTGACGCAAGCGATGAAAAGTCGTTTGAAGTCATCGGTAATATCCACGAAAACCCGGAGCTGATAAATGGCTGATACAAAAAAATACTACTGGCTCAAGCTCAAGCGTGACTTCTTCAAGCGTCATGATATCAAAATCATCGAGTCAATGGAGAACGGGAAGGATTACGTTCTGTTCTACCTCAAATTATTACTTGAAAGCGTAGACCATGACGGTACACTCCGGTTCTCCGAAACAATACCGTACAATGATTCTATGCTTGCCACGATAACCGATACAAACATTGATACCGTGAGATCGGCTGTCAAGATATTCTCGGAGCTTGGGATGATGGATAGATTTGACGACGGAACGCTGTACATGGCTCAGGTCGAGAATATGCTTGGAAGCGAGACAAGCGACGCCGTGAGAATGAGGGAATTGAGGGAGAAAAAGAAGCAACTCTTTATAGCGCATGGAGAAAGCGAACAATGTTCAGAATCGTTCAAAAACCGTTCACCAGAGTTAGAGATAGAGTTAGATAAAGAGATAGAGAAAGAGAAAGAGAATAAAGAGACGCCGGATAAACCGGCTACTCCTGAAAAGACAAAAAAACAAAAGAAGGAGTTTATCCCTCCAACACTTGAAGAAGTTACAGACTACATCATCGAAAGGAATCTTGTTGTCATTCCATTCGACTTCATAAACTGGTATACTAAAACAGACTGGAAAGACACGTCAGGGAAGAAGATAACCAACTGGAAAAACAAGCTACTGAATTGGGACGCCCGGGAGTTGAAAAAGAATCCCGGAGCAAAGCCCTATTCAAAACCTTCTTCCGGAATTACTGGTATTGTTCGTAAATGCCCTGTCTGTCAGGGAGTCCTCAAAAACGGGCAGTACTGCAAAACGTGCGACAAGTTTTTCGACGATGATGGCAAGGAGTTGTATCAATGAGGTTTGTAAACGAAGATTCAGAGCTTGCGCTTGTTTGCCAGATGGTGATGGATAACTCAATCATCCCGAACGTGCTGGACGAAATAACGCAAGACGACATTTACACCGAATCGGCAAGGCAGGTTTTCGGAAAGGTAATGGAGTTGAATGCTCGGAGTATTCTTGTCGATAAGCAGGTTATCCGGCAATCACTCAAGACCATAAACCCGGGAACGCTCGAAACTATTCTTGACGCAACCGGGACGGCTTCAAACTGGAAGTACTACGCAACGGTGGTAAAGGAAAACGCGGCCGCACGGAAGTTTACCGCATTGATCGGGGAAGCTGCTTTCGCGCCGAACGGGAAAGACTCGCTAAAGATCATCAACAGTTTTCTTGAACGGGCGGCAAAGATCGCCGATACGTCAAACCTCGGTTCTGTCCAGGATATACAGGTATTGATCCCAAAGGCCATTGAGAAGATAGAAACCGCGTACAAGAACAAAGGGAATCTATCCGGACTATCAACAGGGTTTATAAACATCGACGACATAACCGACGGGCTACAGAATGAGTATATCGTTCTTGCGGCGAGACCGTCGATTGGAAAGACCGCTCTTGCCATGAACATGGCAACGCATATTTCACAGACTGTGCCAGTAGCGTACTTTTCCCTTGAAATGTCAGGGGAGTCGATGGCATTACGAATCATCGCGGAACAGTCAAAAGTACAGGCGTCCTTCATGCGCTCGGGATTGTTGAAGCCCGCGGCGTTTATTCAGATACAAGAGGCTTGCTCAAAGCTCTATGATAAGTCACGGATGAAAGTTATTTCCGGAATCAGGGGAGACATTATCGATATCGTAACGAAGATCCGCAAGTTGGTCAGGTGCGACGGCGTAGGGTGTATCTTCATCGACCACATGAGTTTGATAAGTCACCCGAATAACAAGCTGCAGCGGTTCGTCCAGTTTACCGAAATATCAAACATGATCCAGGGTCTCCAAAGGGAACTGAACATCCCGATAATTGTTCTGTCACAAGTCGGCCGGGACGCCGAAACACGCCCGCCGACAATGGCCGACCTCAGGGAATCGGGGACGATTGAACAAGACGCCGATATCATTATGCTTATGGATCGGGAGCGGGCAAAGGACTCCAATACCGATTGTGTTGATACCCATGTTCTGGTAGCGAAAAACAGGAACGGGCCTTGCGGAATGGCAGAGCTTGTTTTCATGCCTAAGTATATCAAGTTCGTAGACAAGGAGCTTCACTCATGACAGAAATAGAAACCCTCACGGCCCTGAATATCGCGCAAAAAAGGATAGTTGAGCTTATCGGGAAAACAACCGACGACGCGGAAATACGGCTGTTACTCCGGGATAAAATGACCATTGACGAAGCGGTCAAGGTGGCAAGGAATAGTATACAAAATCATACACGGGTAAAAATCTAGCCTTAAAACATTACCCTATATTTTTGTTGCAAAACGTTTGACATGGTGTATGATTAGAGTATCAAGAGGGCGCGAGAAGCGCAAAGGATGGAATAGGTGAAAGAGCTTACAAAGATTCAGAGCGAGGCCATGAACGGGTTTTACGATGCAGTGCGCAGAATGAACAACGACTTCTGCATGAACGAACATCCGGATTACCGGGTTGTTGCCACTATCCCGACCCATCGGTGCCATAAAGAGGCCGTCCAGCTTGTAAAGGCGCTTAAAGCATAAAAAGGAACAAGTCCCGCCATGTTACGGCGGGAAAGGAAAAGAAAATGAGTCATGGTGATTTATATTCATGTGTGTACAACGGGGAAGAGTTTCGGGTATATGCAATATGCAACGAAGAAGCATACTGGAAGGTTTTGAATAAAAATGGCATTTATTACACACCAAAAACGTGTAATAAAATATGTGAAGAAAACAAAATGGAAATAAATATCGCATGAAGGCTCTGTTCAGCTTAAAGATATACGACAAGCGCATTAAAAACATGATGAAAGTTTGTCGGATATCTTTTAATCAAAACCAAGTTCCGTTTATGACAAAGTTTATTGAAAAGCAAAATAGAAATATATCGCTGGGTAACGGAGAAATACTTACTACGCTTAATTCAATGTTTTGGGTTAAATACGGAAACGTGTTCTTGAAACCGAGATATGAATATGATTACGAAAAAGAAGAAACAACGGCAATATATAATATATCAGAAAAAGTATTATACACAGTAAAAGAGTTTGATAAGATATATAATATAATACTACGCAACGGGAAGGTTGAAAAACTAATATGAACGTATTAGAAGCAAGCAAAGAAAGAATATCATATATCTTTGATAATTTTGAACGGATATACGTTTCATTTTCTGGCGGTAAAGACAGTACTGTGATGCTTAATATTGCGATGGACGAAGCAATAGAAAGAAACAGAAAAATAGGATTGCTCTTTATAGATTGGGAAGTTCAATATAAATATACGATTGACTTTGTTGAATCAATGTTTGAAAAATATAAAGAGTATATCGTTCCGTATTGGATTGCATTGCCGTTATCAACTGAAAGCGCAATATCAACATACGCGCCAGAATGGGTGTGCTGGGACAAAACAAAAAAGGATTTATGGGTTCGTAATTCTCCCGATTATGCAATTACAGATTATTCATATTTTGATTTTTATGAATACGGAATGACGTTTGAGACATTTGTCATAGAGTTTCATAAATGGTATGCGAAAAAAGGATTTGAAAACGAAGTATATGAACCGACAGCTTGCATGGTTGGTATACGTGCGTCTGAAAGTCTTAACAGAAGAATGAAAATAACGGTAAATAAAAACAGGGATCATTATAACGGGAAAAACTATTTGCTTAACTTACGCCAGAGTGAAATGGACATAGTTTCATGTCATCCAATATACGACTGGAAGGTAGAAGATATCTGGACATACTATGCAAAATATAAAACACCATATAATAAAATATACGACCTAATGCATCAGGCTGGTGTACCGATAAGCAAACAAAGAATAGACGAGTTCTTTGGATCAGAAGCGCGTAAAGGTCTTTGGATGCTTCACGAAATAGAACCGCAAACATGGTCTAAGGTTTGCGGAAGAATAGTAGGTTGTAATTCTGGCGCATTGTATGCAAAGAATCACGGAAATATAAATGGGGATAGATATATAACAAAACCAGAAAACCATACGTGGGAAAGCTATGCAAGATTTCTTCTTGACACCATGCCGTCAAAAATAGCGACGCATTATAAAAACAAAATAGCGGTCTATTTGAAATGGTATAAAGATCGTGGATATAAGGAAAATATTCCAGACTTTCAGGAAAACGATCTAGGTGTTAAAGATAAGGCTTCATGGAGGAGAATATGCAAGGTGCTACTGAAGAACGATTATTGGTGCAAGGCTCTTTGTTTCAGTCCGAACAAACCGACGCATTACGAACGATATCTGGAAATGATGAAAACGCGCCGGGAAAAGTGGGGAATGTTGATTTAAGTTTGCATCCAGTAGCTTGTGTACGGTGGGTTCCGGCTGAACTTGTATATGCAAATGATTATAACCCAAACAGCGTAGCCCCGCCTGAAATGGAATTACTTGAAACATCCATAAAAACAGACGGATTTACGCAGCCAATCGTTACATGGAAAACAGAAAAAGGGTATGAAGTCGTTGACGGATTTCACAGACACAAGGTTGGTAAAAAACGAGGAATGTCGCACTTGCCAATAGTTGTTTTGAATACTGAAAACACTAGCAGGGAAGAACGAATAGCGGCTACAATACGGCACAATAGGGCAAGAGGCAAACACGCTATAGCTTCTATGTCTGATATAGTTATAGAACTTGTAAGGCTTGGATGGAATGATGAAAAGATAGCAAAAGAATTGGGAATGGATGCAGACGAGGTTTTGAGACTCAAACAAACGACAGGTCTTGCCGATCTTTTCGCAGATAGAGATTTTTCAGAGGCTTGGTAGTCTATCACCGCCCGCCGGAGCGTATCCGGCAAAGGAAGAACTATGACTGCATCATCCCTATGGAGAGACGCTACCAGCTACGCGATGACTACCGACCTGAGCGTCGAGGAAGCAAGAATCTCGCAAGCCTACATTGCGATGGTCGCTGCCCGCGTGGATCAGGAAGTGGACGCGATGAGGCACGGCAAGAGGTACGGTAGTTTTGACGGGCAGGAAACTGCAAGCATTGCGAGGGGAGCGGATTGAGGAAGTTAGACGGAACAGTCTAACACAATGTTAGGACGACGGACAGCCGCATATCGGCTACACTGTGAGCGAGGCAATACAAATAGCGGTAGAGGAATACGGGAGTTACTAAATGGCAAAAGACATCATCGCAAAGAACTTCATGAGACTTGCACAGGCGGTTATCACTCGTGCGGAAATGGACGCGCAAGCCCCTGTCACGAAGCAGTACCATACGTCATACAAAGAGTATGACGACGCGAAGGCTTTCCTGAACAACTCGCCGGAACTTGAGTTTTTCGCCGACCTTGCAGACTGCCGGGAGGATATGGTGAAGGCGGGATACATCAGGTGACTATCGAGAAGGCGGCTATCAACTATCGGGATGGAACTACCGACAAGTGCTGTGCAAAGTGCTACCAAGGTGAGACGCGCCTTGCTTCCGGCCTATGGTGTAACCAGTACGACTGCAAGGCTTCCCCCGGTGGATGGTGCGGAATGGGCGGTATATCGCAGAAGGTTGAGAGCGTGGATCTTCCCGGCCAGATTGATTTATTCAGTTGACAGGGAAGCGTGGAGGGTGTAAGATGAAAGCGTCGAGGATGGCTACCTTGACAATCGGCCTCTTGAGGGGCGATACTTCCAGAGGGTTTACAGGATGTAGTGGGGCTCAAGACCTGCTAATCGGCCAGCCAGCCGAGCATCCTGCAAGCCCTTTTTTATTGGCGCGAAAGCGCAAAGGAAAAGAAGATGGATACAGAAAAACTGAAAGAGATTTGCTTGAAGCATATTAAGTGGATTAACGATGAAGAAGGCGGAGAGAGAGCCAACCTGTTCGGAGCCGACCTGTTCGAAGCCAACCTGTTCGGAGCCGACCTGTTCGGAGCCGACCTGTCCGGAGCCGACCTGACCGGAGCCGACCTGACCGGAGCCGACCTGTCCAGGGCCGACCTGTCCGGAGCCGACCTGACCGGAGCCGACCTGTCCAGGGCCAACCTGTCCAGGGCCGACCTGTTCGGAGCCGACCTGTCCAGGGCCAACCTGTCCGGAGCCAACCTGTTCGGAGCCGACCTGTCCGAAGCCAAAAACGCAGAACGGGCGCAAGCACAGACGTATATATGCCCGGAAGGCTCTATAATCGGCTGGAAGAAGGCCAGAACAAACGGCGGCGATATGTGCATCGTAAAACTCCGAATACCGGAAGAAGCGAAGCGCTCAAATTCCACCGGTAGGAAATGCCGCGCCGAGTTTGCCGACGTACTCGAGATCATCGGTGGCGACAAGGCATATTCAGATCGTGACAATGCCTTTATCTACGAAGTTGGTAAGCGTATGGTTCCTGATTCATTCGATGACAACAGATGGGATGAATGTTCTCACGGTATCCACTTCTTCATCACTCGAATTGAGGCAGAAAACTATGACCTGTAAAAACCAGACGGACAAGCGCAAGAAAACCGCAATCGCAACGAACGTATACGCTGACCAGTGGAAGGCCATTCCCGGGAACAAGGCAAAGTTTACCCGTGACGCCCTTGACGCCCATCTGGAAAAGTACGGTATCTTCATCGCTCATGACGTTCCTACGCTGGTACGCGATGCAGAAATCTGAACGCCCGAAAGAGTGCGGGCCGAAGTGTACATTATGGCGGTATCCTGACAAGTGCAAAAAGGCGACGTGTACGGTCAGGATAGAGGGACGGGCGAAAGAGGGGAGGAAGTAGGATGAGGGTAAGAAACAAAGCCGTCTTGTCTATACGCGATGCCATAACAAGCAATGGGCAAGACACTACTAAAAAACTGCTTGCCGCCGATCTTCTCGACGCCCGCGCCATGATACGGGAAATGCTTAATGGATTTACGCAAATATCAGCTATTGGTAATGATAGGAATATCTTCGACAGTAAAGCACGGCAGAATACAAAATATATAGCCGATACAATGCTCGAAAAATCAAAGGAGTATGCAGAATGAACGATAAAACCGCGATAGAGTATCTCAAGACAATCGCAAAACGAGACGACTGGACAAGCGGGGAAATAAGACACTTTGCAAAAACAGCCCTCGCCGCGCTTGACGCAGAAAAACCGGGGGAGGACTGTAAGACCGATTGCGAGTTTTACAAAGGATGTCTTGAAAAGTTCACACACAAGAAACCAGCGGGTGATGGTGCGATGTCTGCATGGGAAAAACTTCTTGACCACTTTTCAGCTAACCATTGGCGATTAAATGAAAATGTGTGTCTCAATATATTCCAGTCCTATGCCTCTTCTTACCACGCCGAACAGTGCAAGGCGTGTAGCTGTAACGGGTGTGAAAATGAAGGCCAAGGAATGCCGATATGTGAAATGTGTCAAAGAAACCCAAATAGATCAGACTACTATAAATCGCTTCCCGAGGCTCCCATTGTATAAGTGCAAGCGTAAAGCATCATCGGCGCAAAGTTATTCATTGACCGAATAGACAAAAGGGAGTATGATAAACTGTGCAGAAAAAGAAGAAGGCAAAAAAACTTACAGCAACAAAAGTACAGACAATCGTTAACGCGGCAATCCGCCGGCGTGACGGGGAGTGCATCATTAGGGATGGTAGACATCCTTGCGCCGGGGTGCTGACTGCAAGTCACTTTTATTCAGTCGGCGGCAATGGATGCTTGCGATTTTATCCGTACAATATCTTTACCCAGTGTTTCGGACATCATGGAATCCACGAGCGGAACCAAGACCCGGTATTTTATCATGACTTTATGATGCGGCATTACCCGAACGAATTGGCATGGATGGAAGGAGCGCGGGGACACGTTGTCAAGTACGATCAGGAAACGCTTCATGAGATAAAGCGGCTTGCAGAGGCGGACGACCTTGACGGGCTGTCCGTGTATATCGCCGGGAAGATAGAGAACAACTAGGAAGCGTAGGCCAGTTGGCAGACCGGGCGGAATATAGTACGCCAGCGAGCGGGGCGCGTGCTAAGCGCGATCAACCGCCAATAATGCGCCTTTAGCAAGCGCAATACGCGCGGGTTCGACTCCCGCCGCTTCCGTATGCCGTAAGGCAGACGACCGAGTGCCTGTGGTCGGAAAATAGATGGCCGGTAGTCTCTACTGTAAAGGGAACGCTTGCGGGTTGCAGTGAATGAAACCCGATGGTCTGATCACGGATGAATGGGACGTAAACCCCAGTGGTAGCTATCCTGCAAGAGCGTTATGAGAACTGCGCCGGGGCGGTTGAAATAAGCAGGACCCGGAAACAGGGGGAACTATGCTATGGTATCTGAAACAGCTCCTACCGTTGACCTATCGGTCAGTATACGGACGGGACGGCAAGTGGTATTTCGGCGTTTGGAATATGTGGTTCGGCCGCTGTTTCAATTACGACGAATATGAAATCGTGAAGAAGTAAGGAGGTCAGCTATCTTCACTCTATTCTGTCTATCGTTTCTTGTACCTGATGCCATCATCAGCAGACCTCTTGAGGTTCAATACTTCGAGACGATAGACAGGATGCCCGCCAGCGCCTACGCCATCGCAGGACAGACGGACAACGTGGAAAAGCCGCTTATCCAGTACAGCAGATCGAGTCTGTTAAAAAGGCAGACAAGCGCCATTCAATCAGGCTGGACAGGTTAGGTACGCCGTTGCCAGGGAGTCAACGGCCCCATGACCCTTCCTTATAGGCGGGGATACCAAGCCGGTAGACAACCTTCGAGGAAGCTACCGGCGATTTTCAGGGGGAAAGGAATGAGGATACCGAAAACGTTCATGCTTGGCGGGCAGACAATCACGGTCGAAGCCAAGGACAGGATTGACA
>Ga0265297_10002591_pt1 | contig 36022 bp, 31 predicted proteins | sample Munlanlwell13791_FD_192502 | JGI IMG/M metagenome (GOLD analysis project Ga0265297, IMG submission 192502) | Leachate microbial communities from a municipal landfill in Southern Ontario, Canada - Leachate well 137-91 | ecosystem: Engineered > Solid waste > Landfill > Unclassified | place... | reverse complement strand
AAAAAAACCTCCAGATCAGTTATTAGTAGCCAGGAATGAACTAACAGCACAAAAGCAAGAAGCGGTTTCTCTTATTGACAAATATGTTAAAAAGAAGATACCTTTTACCTTTGAAAAATTCAAGTCGGACTTTCTGAAATCATTGGAAATTGGGACTAAAAATGAACTTTTTTGTGAATTTGACATATATGTTGATTACCTTACAAGTAAAGGCAGAGTAGGTTATGCGAGATTTTTTGTAAACTCCATGAAATCATTGAAGGCATATGTTACTGAAAAGGAATATGCTGCTTTATCTTTTACGGATGTTAATACAGATTTTCTGAAAGACTATCAAGAATGGATGAAGAAAAACGGCAGATCAGATACGACAATAGGTATGTATTTAAGATGTCTGCGGAAGATATTTAACAGAGCAATAAAGAAAAAATGTATAGGGGAGAGTTGTTACCCATTTAATAGATTCAATACCAATTCCTATGATGATGACATTGATAAAGATCAAAAATTTGTGATACCTACTTCGTCTGGAAGAAAGATCGCTTTAACAAAGGCAGAAAAAGAAGCCATTGAAAACTATAAGCCTGTATCGGGAAGCAATGAGCATAAATACCGGGATTATTTTTTGTTCAGTTATTATGGCAATGGTATGAATATTCTGGATATGGTCAGGCTAAAATATAAAAATATGGACAAGCAAACAATACAATTTGTCAGGGCCAAGACCTCCGGAATGACGAAAGGCAAAACTTCAAAGATTTCCGTCATTCGTACTCCCAAAATAAATGAGATTATTGATCGTTGGGGAAATCCAAAGCGGACACCTGACGAATATATTTTTCCAATACTTTCAGAAGGCTTGGATGCTTCAATGGAAAAAAAGAGAAAGGATCAGGCGGTCAAAATGATTAATAGGTATATTAAAATAGTTGCTAATGCTGCTGGTATTCAGAAAACAATTACAACCTATACTGCCCGGCATACATATGCGTCTTTAATGAGAAAGGGAGGAGCAGCTATTGAACTCATTCAGATGAACCTTGGGCACACCTCAATTGAGATGACAATGCGGTATTTGGATAGTATCATTGAGGAAGAGGAGATTGAATTTGCAAATAAACTTTAATTAAATAATATGGATGCATCAGGATACCAAAAATTATTTGATGTGACAGTATCAACAAAAAAAGGACAACTGTCTGATAAATATGACGAACTTAATAATAAAAATTCCAAGTATGGAGATTTTGTTAAAATCATATTCAGAGATAACATTAACAAAGAGAAAAATGAAATAGTGGCTATTAAAGTTATTGACGAGGGGAAACAAATACATGTTGATCCATTCATTGATTCTATAATAGCTGATTTAAAAAGGCTTTTTAAAATGATGGAGAATAACGAGAACCATTACTCCTCAAATATGATTGGCTTGTATTTTATGAAAGAATTTAAAAGCACTTCAATAATAAAAGGTTATTATGATATTAGATCAGAAATTGAAAAGACAGGTAACTATCCTGATCAAATCAATATACCAATAAATAATGTGATTAAAAAGGTTGCAGAATACTTCGCTATTGAATGGTTTGAGGAGGATATGACTTCACAAAGTAATTATTTTATACCTGATATAGGAAACAGTTTAGATGATTACAAGCAGCTAAATCAAAAAGAAATGGGAATTGTTTTAGCCTTTTATTCCCGGTATAGGATTGTACCAGGTAATTTTAGTGAAATGAAAAATTATCTTCCTGAATGGGGTAGTTCGGCTATTAAATACATTGGAAATGAATATGCTGAACATAAAAACGAAATACCATTGGCTTTAAAAGATAGATATAAAATGGAACAATATGTTGAAGAAAACAAAAATCATCTATTGAAAATTGAAAGACTAATTCGGGAATTTAGGAATTACAAACTGGGAATTAAAGTGTTTGAAATGAAAGAGGAATTTTATCAATTTTATGACAAAATTCGCTGCTAACCAGAATATCCATAAAAATCAAGGTTTATTATTTTAGTTTTTATTAGATATAAAAAGATACTTCTTTTCTATCTGACTGATATTCAAATTTATAATAAAAACATGTTTTTGGTTTTACATGGATATTGTAAATTGAACTCTTACATAAGTTGTTGAAAATAAATACAATATCTTTTTTCAAAAACAAATCAATTGATTTTTGAAAGTACATATTTTGTAAATGAAACTTTGTGCTTCAATTTTAAAATATATTATTTATGAAATTAGTAGTTGAAAATAGTGATGACATGTTTGTCAAACTAAGGGTATTCTTTAGAGAAGAAATTGATATGGCCTTTAAAAAACACTTGGGGCAAAACAAGGAAAATCTGGTGACTATTGATATAGCTTCAAGTAACTTAGGTGTCAGCAAAAGTAAACTTTATGCACTGAAAAAGGAATTAGAACCCCAAGGTATTTATATGAATTGGGGAAAAAAAGTTATGATAGATATTGAGAAGCTGAAAGAATTTTTTATTACCAGAGGCAAAAAATAAAAACCGGTATTGGCAGTACCGGTTATTAATTAATAAGTATATGAATAGTGCAAAATTACAATCTCTAATATTATCGCAAAAAGATTTCGAAAGAATTTTTTGCGATTTTTCCTTTCCATCAAAGGAATACAGACACAAAACAATCAGATTACTTCTAAAACTGCAAGAAAAATGTAAGAGAAATCAAAACTGTAAATCAATTATTAACGAGCTTTATAAAACTAAAATATGTCAGAAATAAATTTTCTTGAAAGGGATAATTGCTATTATGCCTTATCCTACAAAAACACTAATAAAATTGAAATTAAAATATCCAACTTCGTAATGAAGATACTTTATATGTTTCCGGACGGAACGGATAATGCAACCAGAATACTGCAAATTGAAAATGATAGAGGAATAAAGGATATTTTGGAAATATGCTCCTCAGACTTTGCCATAAACAAGTTTAAGGCAGCCATAAGATCAAGGGGAAACTTTTCTTTTACGGGTATTCAGATTAATTTAGATCATATTCTGGAGCATTTGCAGTATGATGAAGTTGTAGCGCAAAAAGTATCCGTACTTGGCTATCAGCCTGAAAGTAAATGTTATGCCTTTAGCAATGGTTTATTGGATATTGAGGGCCAATTTCATGCAATAAATGATTTTGGGATTGTAGAACATAAAGGAAAGGGATATTATTTACCCGCATTAAGCATTATCAACAAGTACGCTGATAGTCATACAAATGAAAAAAACAATTGCTATGAAAAAGGAAACATGAATTTTACTGAATTTTCGCAGCATTTAATTAATGCATACGGCAACAATGGGATTATTTGTATTAGCTTTCTTATTAATGCTGTTTTCCGGGATATAATATACCAGGAATTGGGATTTTACCCATTCCTTTACTTATTTGGTGGTGCAGGAAAGGGGAAATCATCGCTTGCAAAACTATTGCTATCGCTGTTTACGAGGAATCCAAAGGAAATATCGTTGGAAGGTGACAGTACAAGTAAAGCATTTGCCCGGATAATAAGTCAGTTCAGAAATGGCCTTTTTTTCTTTACTGAATATACAAATAACATTGATAACCGAATGACAGGCTTTTTAAAGGGGATCTATGATGGTATCGGATATGATCGTGCGCAAATGACAAACGACAATAGAACGCATAAAACTCCGGTTCTTTCGGCAATTATTTTGGACGGGAATGAAATGCCTGTTAAAAAATCCGCATTATTCAGTCGAACAATACTGCTTGATTTTACGGCTAATAGTTTTTCAGAGGAGGAAACCGCATCATTCAAAAAACTCGAAAACGAGAAGCAAAATGGATTTGCGAAGGTTTTATCAGAAATATTTGCGCATCGCTTACTTTTTGAGAATAATTTTAAGAAAATCTTTTATGAAGCATATGATACACTTAAATTCGATGATGATGTGACGAAGGGATTGGATGAAAGAAGTATCAGGCATTTGGCATTCTTGCTTACACCACTTATAATAATTGACTCCCAATCATTACTACCTTTTCCTTTACATGAAGCGTACACTTGCATTATAAAAAATGCAGTTCAACAAAATGAATTGATGAACGAGATTAAGGAGGTTCAGGTTTTTTGGAAAAGTATTGAGTATTTGTGTGGTAACAATAGAATTAGTAATGATGATTTTACAATAAGGCATGATGGTATATGTAAGAAGTTATTTCTGAATTATAATAAGGTTTATCCGCTGTACAATGAGTATTGCAGGAGACAAGGTATGAACGTGTTGGATCAAGCGTCTTTGATTCAGCTACTAAAATCTGAAAAATATTTTATTCCTGGATCACAAAAAGGTCGTGGAGCCAGCATTACAGTTAAAAACATAGGTTCTACTTATTGCTTCATCTATGATCAATTGAATATTGATTTGGAAAATAGATATGACCTGCAAAATTCAATTTTCAATGAAAAAGAAAATGTATTGTAATCCATGTAAACCTATGTTTTATTATTTCTATATAATTGTTTATCTGTATTTTAATGGTTTACATGAAAGTTTACATCGGTTTACATGGGTTTACATGAGCTTGTACTTAAAGTTATCAGGTTTACAGGGATTACAGGTACATTACAAAGCATGTAAACCCATATCTTATTACAAATCAGCTAATAATGTACCTTGGTTTACAGGTTTACAAGGTTTACACGTTTAAATGGTAATTTTATACAAATGAGTATTGACGAAATAAAAAAAATCAGCATATACAATTTTCTGAAAAGCAAAGGTATAATGCCGGAAAAGGTTCTTGGATCCGGAACTTATGCATTGTACCAAAGTCCATTGCGTAATGATGCCAATGCGAGTTTTAAAGTTGATTTTGCACGTAATGTTTGGTGCGACTTTGGACAAAGCACGGATGGAAAGGTATGTGATGGTGGTACCATCATTGATCTGGTTATGAAAATGTACAATGTGGAAAATATCCCTGAAGTTGTTGCCATTCTCAACAGCAACTCGAATGACCACTCTGTTAACCCTCAGGCTTGCGTAAAAGAGCATCAGAAACTTAAAATCATTAAAACTACCGAAATAAGACATCCTGCATTGATCCGCTATTACAGGTCTCGACACATATCTGACCATACAGCGAATAGCTACCTTAAAGAAGTGCATTATCAGGCAAACAATAAGAGCTATTTTGCCCTGGGCTTCCAAAATGATCAAGGTGGTTGGGAATTGCGCAATCAATACTTTAAAGGCTCCTCATCCCCGAAATTTTACACCTACATGCACAATGCGCATTCAAAGGCAATTGATGTATTTGAGGGATGCTTTGATTTTCTTTCTTTCATCGAAATATACAATATGAAACAGCTTCCCAATTCGGTACTGGTGATGAACAGTTGCAGCTTTGTGAATGCCTGCCTGCCAATTTTAAAAACATATGATCTGGTTAACTGCTACCTGGACAACGATCCGGAAAGTAAAACAGGCACAAAAACAACCGAGATTTTACGAGACAACCACCCAAACGTGATTGATCAATCGAAAAGCCTTTATCCTGATGATAAAGATCTAAATGATTTCCTTTGTCGGCACTAAATTATTTCCAAAATGCTGTTTATAATTATGACAGTGACCTTCTTTTCGATAATAATGACTTTATTGATGGTTATTCCTTCGTTATGAATGATGTGAAAACCGATTATCCGTGCAAAATTACTCTGCAAAATCCCTCATCCGAATTAAAATCGGAATTTGTGCTTGTCTGGTACTGACGAAACAACATTCCCTAAAGGCAGTGATTGCATAAAAATAGCGCAGCGCAATTAATTTGCAAGATGTTTATTTTATTGGTAAAACCTGCGTCTTTTAACAAAAAAAGGCTTTTATTGTTTTCTTACATTAAAAATGACTTGACCAATTATTTTTTTTTGCGAAATTATTACACAAAAATAGCGCTGTGATTTTATATCTTTATACCATTGTCTTGCAAAAAAAATCGAAATGAACCACTCATAAAAACTAATGGCTCCGCCCCTCGTATTTCTTGTAATGAGTTAAAACAGGCCATTGATTTGCCTGATGCAAAGGGTAGCGGAGTTTTTATTTCAGTTTTGGTTTGCATATTCTGTTTGTTTTATTCCTATTATCTCTAGGAGGTCTTTGCGAATTAGCCACCAGTCTTGATTCAGGTTTAGGGTCTTTATGCACAAAGAGGTATTTTCTTCATTCCAATATATCTTATTCAAATCATAGGATACTGTCGGATAAAGCAATACTCCGCAAAAGTTGTCGTATTCATTTTGGGTTTTCTTAGCATGTTTGATATAGGTATATATCTGGTACAGATTAGCTGAAATTAGTTTATCGGCTTCAAATCTACTTTTTAACGCTTCATGGTAGTATTTTGTATCAATGATTATTTTGGTTTGACCTTTTTCAAGAGATATATCTGTTTTCATTTTTGGAAGCAAACTCATACCTTCAACGTCTTCTGTTTTCCATTCCCAACTCAGGTATTCGGAATGAACATTAAACTCATGCTGCTCAATCCTGTAAAAGTTAAAGATGAATTTTTCAAAAAGATTTCGCATTTTCCTTTCATCACGGACAAAATCTGAAAATATGTATTTACCTGTACGTTCATCTGGTAGAAGGCATTCGTGAATGATCTTGCATACATTGAGAAGAAATAAGTAATAGCAGTTGTTTCTGTTTAGCCGAATTTTATTAAAGCTGGATGAATTAATTTTGACCAGATCAACGGTATAGAGTCTGTTGAATATTTCCTTTATGGAGTGTTTAAGGTCTTTGTCAAGTTCTGGAGTGTTCAGAAGTTTAAATGCTGTTGCTTTAAGTATCTGGTTTTGGAGTATATTATAGCTCAGTTCATCAAATTCACAATATATTTTTGAATTTTGGAGGTAGTTCCCTTTGATAGTTTCGCTGATGTTCATTTTTCCTCTTACTCCAGAAATGGCTTCTTCAAAAACGAGGTATTGTCTGTCGAGACCTCTTTTGAATAAATGTGATGTTCCCGTAATAAGAACTTTGGCAAAAAGATCAAGGAGCGTAGTGGAATCGCTTACATCAACATGAGTTTTCTTTCCTTCTTCAAGATTATTCCATGCATAGCACAGCAAGTAATAAATATTGAGTACCGGTATTGTCATAATTCGAGTAAAATGTCTCTCTGTTTGTCAGAAATTGCACTATTATCGAACCAATATTCTTGAAGCAGAGGTACTATCTCGTTTTTAATAATAAGATTGTACCATTCCAGATCGTGCTTCTCATTTTTATTACAGAAATAACTATGGCCAATACAAAAGTTGTCTTTCAGGTTCTCATCCTTTGATATGACATCATTTAAGGCACTGATTTTTGACGTTATTTTTTCAACAAGTGCATTATCAACTCCATTATTTTGCAAATAATCTTTGAACTTGTTATCAAAGCATGGTTTAATATTGATAAAGGCAAATCTTCGTCTCAATGCATAATCAACAATAGCTAAAGACCTGTCAGCGGTGTTCATTGTACCTACTAAGTAAAGATTTTCAGGAATATAAAACTTATCCTCAATGTTTTTGGAATATGTCAAGGGAATGGCAAAGTCTTTTCCTCTCTTATCGTTTTCAATGAGCATCATTAACTCACCGAATATTTTACTAAGATTACCTCTGTTGATCTCGTCAATGATAAAAAAGTAATCATTGTCCGGATCGTCTTTGGCTTTATTACAGAATGAGTAGAAAACGCCATTTTTAAGAATAAAACCTCCTGTTTCGACAGGGCGATACCCCTGAATGAAATCTTCGTAAGCATAGGATTGATGAAACTGAACTGTCTGTATTTTGTCTTCATCTTTTTTACCCATTAACAAGTATGCAAGTTTTTTTGCAATAAATGTTTTGCCAGTGCCCGGAGGTCCCTGAAGGACAATGTTTTTCTTATATCTGAGCAGGTTGGTAACAGATTCAATTTCGTTCCTTTGAAGAAAGATTTCTTTATCGGCATCATTAAGGCTGTATGGTTGGATTTGAATGTTAACCTCAAAGCATTTGCTGTAAATCGCATTATATTCTTCCTTCTTCAACTTAAACAGGCTTCCCTGATTGTTGGAAAGGACTTCACAGGATGAAAGTTCAGGCATATCCTTCAGGGTTTCCCATGTCAGCTCATTTTTAACAAACTCCTTGATTTTAAAGGTGATTACTTCTCCTTCATCATCATCTTTGTGCAAGGATTGCATTATTTCAAATATTGCTTTTACTTTTTTGAAGGGTGTTGTTTGGTAGCCAATGACTAAATCACCAGGTCTGGCATTAACAAAATAATCATAGATGCGTCTTTTATTACCCTCTTTGTTGTGGGTTGTGTAGTTTTGGTCTTTGCCAATCTGATATTCCTCAATATTCCAGTATTTCGGATTGGCATTCATCCACCAGAAATTTTGATTTTCGGGGTCTTTAACTGTAACCTTTGGAGGAGGAAATACATCCTTTCCAGCTTCTAAATCAGAAATTATTTTTCCAAATGATATATCTGAATTTATGTACTTCTCTTTTATGCTATTCCATTTTAAAGTTGGAGAGAATGTGTCGGGCCGGAAAATTGATTTTTCAAAGTCAACAAGATGATTAATTACCCAATTGACTTTTCGGGTATGTTTGTAAACTCTTCGTTTATCATTAAAAATATATTCTCCTGTAATAACACCGATACCTAATGCCTTGCTTTTCCCTTTATTTGAAATAATTATATCTCCAATGCTAGCATCCCTGAAATTTTCTACATTTCCAATTTGATTAGACATTTTAATGTTCTCAACATTCAATATTGTTGCTATTTCATCGGTAGTGTAATTGTTTAAGTCTCCCAATTCGTCCCAGCCAATTGCCATTATTCCTTCTTTGTAAAACTCATCCCAATAAACTGCATTTTCACCCGCTGCATATTTCCAATAATTAATCAGCGCATTGTTTTTCATTTCAGCAGTTTCTTTAGATGCCTTTAATTTTTCAATTACCTCATCAATAGAATTAAAATCTTCCAGATTATTTGCTGTTTTATCATTTATATCCCAACCTGCAATTATCCCTGCGTCAATTTTTTCCGGATGAATGTGTAGAAATAACTGATATGCTTTTCTATGAGAGACTTTATTCATGGGGTATAATGCGATCCAACAGGTTGTATCCCCAAAATTTTGAGCACCCCAAAAGTCAACAACATGGCTTTTGTATTGATTTAATTTTAGTTTTTTTTCTATAACATCAACAATACCATCAAGTTCAGAATTAATCTCTGCCTTTATTGCTTTCTGATATAAAAATGGAAAGCAAACACGAAAAGTTTTTTGCCAGTTGGTAAATGGTGATTTTGTTTTTGTCGGATAGTTTTTTAATCCTGCTAAAAGATTATCTCCATATTTTATAAAATAGGACTCATCCTTCTCTAGTATTTTAGTCTTAATTTCTTCAATTATTTCAACATTCATCGAAATCCCTTCTTTGATTTTTTGAAGAATATCAAGCCTTAATAAATTGACAGGTTGAAAATAGGTTGAAGTAAAATCGGTTTTAACAAATTCTAAATCAGCAATGAGTCTGTCAACCTCGCTGCTTTGCAAATTATTTAAATGGTCAAAAAGATATTGTTCGTTTTGTTCAAGTCTTCTTAATTCTTTGGCCTGTTTCTGAATGTGTTCAAGTGCTTTTTGCATTTTTTTGGTTTTTAAATTATTCCTCTGCTTCTTCAATTTCTTCTGCTGAAGTCAATTCAAGTGTTTTAACTGATTGAATTGCATTTCCGGCAATGCCTTTTATTGAGCCGTACATATCAATGGTATTTGTAATCACTTTTTCAATCTGTTTTTCTCTTTGCTTCCAAATACGCTGCATGGATCGTTTTTCACCATCTAAATCTGCTTTCATTTGCGAAAATCCTTCAACAATTGCCTCAACTTGCATCCTGAATGTATTGCTGGTGAGATAATCATAAAGCATTTGCATTTTATCCCCTTTGTTCTCCTGCGAACTAATAGTAACGCTAAGCTGAACAATTGACTCTCTGAGGACATGACAAAGACCTTTAAATTCTTCATAACTGCAAATCCAGATACCATCCTTTAACCCCACTCTATCCATACCTGAAGGTAAAACTTCTGTAACCAATACACCTATGTCAGTACCTTTTTCCCGAATGTCAGCTTTGAATTTCTCAATCCAGGAAGGTTGAAATTCTTTGCTGCGCTTGCTTTCATAATAAATTGTTCCGCAATTCTGACGGTTACGGGTGTGGACAGTCTGAATACAATCCCCTCCACGTACTCCTTTTTTTATTTCATCAATAGTATCCAAAGGAAATTGAGCTACCAACCATTCTTCAATTGCCAATTCCTGAACTTCACCTTGCAACTGCATAGAACCTTGTTCTTGCTTACGTTTCATTTCTTCTGTAAGTCTTTTCTGATCTTCTAATTGTTTTTGCAGTTCCTTGAATTTTAATTCATTTTTTTCTTCTTCTGATTTTCTGATTTTGTCTTTTTCAGTAAGCAAAATTTCATTCAGCTTCTTTTGAGCTTCTGCTTCAGCAGCTTCTTTCAGCTCTGATTTTTCACGTTTTAGTTTTTCAATTTCAATTTTAGACAGGTTAAGTTCTTTTACTTGCTCAGATTTCTCATTCAATTCTTTCTGTAATGCTTCAAACTGCTCTGATTGTTCCGCTAATAGCTTGGTTTTGAGCTTTTCCTCAATGGCTTTTCGTTCTTCTTTCAGTTGTTTATCTAGACGATCCTGAAAGAGTTCATTCTCATGCTTTTTTTTGAGTTCAAACTCTTCCTTGGCTTTGTTTAAACTATTTAACTCTGTTTCATACTTTTTCTTTTCCTCAGCAATTTTTGCTTGGTATTTTTGATTTATTTCATCTTCCAACTGATGTGAAAGAATATCCTGAACATCTATTGATGTACCGCAGTTGGGACATTTTATTTGGGTATTGTTTTGCACCTCGATAAATTTAATTTTTTGACTGCTTTCTTAGCCCTATAACAGCAGTTTCAATATCCTGAGATGCTGTATCATTGCTCCATTCTTTCCAGAATTTAATTGTTGCACTTTCAGGCTTAATTGTCGGTTCTGTTATGATTACTCTTGTCGGAAGTAATGATGCATCACCAACAACTAAAGCTTCTCCTATTTCAAGTATTGGCAAAACTTCAGTAAGTCCTGCTAAATTGTCAGGAAGAAGACGCTTTATTACTGCTTGGTCTTCTGCATTTGATAGCCGCAATGATATAAAATTGTTACATTGGCTTAAAACAGTTCTATTTACTTCAGAGGGTCTTTGGCTAATTACTATTAAACTTACTCCGTATTTTCTTCCTTCTTTTGCTATTCTTTCAAAACTCTTTAATCCTAGTTCTGATGCTGCGTCTTGATTAGTTCTTTCTGGAATGTATAAATGTGCTTCATCACAAAATAAACATAGCGGGTGTTGCATTGCTTTTGAAGTCCATTGTTGCACTGTGAAAACAATTCTTGCAACTAAACCGATTATAAGAGGAAGAACATCCGAAGGAACCTCTGAAAAGTCAATAATTTTAACACCTGCTTTTTTTATATTAAGTTTTGAACCTTGCATTAACCGACTGCACAATTCATTCATCCAATTCAATTGAAGTTCATCATTCGAAATTTGAAAAAGAAAACCCATACGTTTGTCTTGGCTTTTGGCTTCTAAGCGTTGAATAAATCTTGTCAATTTACCAAAATAAGGACCTTGCTTCTCAGTTCCTTGTCTTGCTCCCTCAACCATTTGTTCATCAAGAATTACCAATTCAGTTAAAATGTTTTCAATTTTATATGGAATAGGGCTATCAATCGTGATACTATCTTTAAATACTGTATCTTTTATTACTTCAAGGTATTTCACCTTCTCATTAAAAACTGTTTTAGAAAATAGCATTGCTTGGTTTGGTGCGTTGCTATCGCTTCTATCAAGAAGCATTGCTAACATTTCTTCATAAGTTAATAACCAATAAGGCAACATCAAAACATCATTAGCAAGGTTTCCTTTTTTACCCAAATCAGAGGGATTTGCAACACGTAAATGTTGTATTCCATCTGCTTTAAAATCTTTCCCGCTATATTCTCCATGAATATCAAATAAAATGCAGTTTGCCATTGGTAATTTTGAAATTTGCTCAATGAACTTTGCCACGCACCAAGACTTACCGGAACCTGTGCTACCAACAATTACTGCATGTCTTTGAAAAAGTTTATCGCCATCTAAAAATGTTTCAGCATTTTCATCTATTGAATACTTGCCAATCGAAAGAGGTATTTTGTAATTTTCTTTTGTTGAAATTGTCTGCATGAATTTGGTGATATTCTCTCCATCTATTGGAAAGCAAGGAGCTTCAATTTCAGGAACAGTATCAAGTGTTCTTTTAAATACATTTTCTTTTTCACCGTGTTTGTCAAGCAAAGTCCCTATTAAATTTACTTTCAAAATATTTTCTGTAAATAGAAAATTACTTAATCCCAAATCATCTCCAATTGGATGTTCTTCATCAGAAGCCTTTCGGGTAATACGATTGATAATACCGATAAGATGCTGACCCGCTTTTGAACTTTTAATTGCAACTAAATGATTTACCTGAAGCTTTCTTAGCTTTTCTATATCTGCAACTTTAATGATTAGTGTTGCAGTGTCAACACTAAAAACTGTTCCGATAGAAGATTCTTCTTCAAATTTAAAAATTGCCATGATTTTATGTTTTAATGAGTTTAATATATTCCGACAATTTCCAATAACTTACATTAGGAATAATTTCTGGAGTTGGGAATAATGATGAATAAATACGACTATCAATTGAATTTGCTTCCTCTATTAATATGTATGCTTTGCTTTTATTATCAATAATTGCTTGTTTGGTTTTTGTTGTTATCTCTTTAGAGATTACGATTATGGGTTTATTGTTTTTGATTTGTGTGATTAGTTTTGGCTGCACATGAATATCATTGAATCCGTAACCGATACATAAAAATCCATTTGCATTTTCTATTTCGTTGTCCGCTTGCGTAAATATTGTTCTGAAAGGCTCTAACTGTGTTTCAAAGTATTTTGATAATCCTGGGGTTACTATTGATGGCTTCAAATTCGCTGGGATTGTTTGCTGTAATGGAATTTGAATGTCCTGCTCTTCATGCGTTTTAAACCAGTCTAATGAACCGTGAACTTTCCAAATATTTACTTGGCCGCTAAATCCTTTAAGTGCTTTGATATTACTTTGATGAATTTTGTTCGTAAAATGGCCCAAATAGTTTTGAGCAAAACCGTTGCAAATAAAAGCACCAGCAATACTTGCAGCATACTCAGCAAGTCTGTCGTAATTAGTTGTAATTATTGATAACTTATTGTCTGTTGGATAGATAAGATATTTTGTCAACTCGGCTAAAGGAAAATCAATCTTGTTGCTTACAAATTGATAGTAAGCTTCAAGGTCATACTTATTAACTAATTCCCATGTTTTGAAAGTAATTTCATTGAGAACTTTTGGTCGAATACGCAGCTCTTGTAAAGCCAATTCCAAGTCCTTAAAATTGTCAATTAGAATTACAAATTCATCAAATTGTTTTTGGTCGTTAGTATCTGCAAATGATATTGATTTTTTTAGATATTCTCCAAGTGACCACATTGAAGGTAAACCAAATGAAACGGATGCACCGCTTCCAAGTATCAATAATGGTACTTTATTTGTCCATTCTTGTAGTTGTTTTAGTAGTTTGTCGATGTCCATATTATAATTAATTATTGTCAATAACCCTTCTTTCTTCCTCAGTCAACCCATACAGTTCATATACCATCCTGTCTATTTCCTGATCAGTAGAATCTATCCGGGCTTTCAATTCTTTCGCCTTCTGTACTTCTTGATTAAAATATACCTCCCATTCTGCTTCTTCTGATAAGCTCAGCTTTATTTTCTTTTTCCCTAACTCCTTGATAAAATCAGCATAGGTTAATAAATACCAATCCTGAAGTTTGTTTGACAAATCCTGAATTTCAAATTTTCGTTGGATTGTTCTTTGGAACTTTCTGATAACGTCCTGAAGTTCTTTGTTTAAAGATATTATAAATTCTACTTTATTTGATAGTGGAATTTGGTATTCCTTCGAAGTCGAGGGAATCGGTATTTGTTCAAAATATTGCGGTTTCACTTCAATGTAACCGCCACTCCTTACTACACAAATTGATTTCAAGAAATACCAAGTAAGCTTTGAGTTAAGGATTCCGAGTAAAAATCTCCCTTCAGAAATCGGGTCATCCAGATGAGAAAGAGAAAGCATAACTGCTGGAGCATTTACATATATACCTTGTTCATCTATAGAGAATTTATTTTTGTTTTGTAGATTAGGGAAAATTATTTTTGGCTTTTCAAATAAATGATAATAAGCACAATTTCTTAATTCCCACCAAAAATCACCTTTATCATATCTTATTTTAGCTTTTGACTCAAATTGTAATAAATGATTTGCTATTTCCGGTTGTAATTCTTTAATTTTTTCGAAGGCAGATAATTCATCAATATCGCCAAATTCTGATTTTGTCCATTTGCTTTGAAAAAGAATTAAAGATTGATTAAACTCAAAATTTGACCATTTTTTTAATTCCCAACCTTCATAGATCGGTTTAACAAATTCACTATAATTGAAAAGATATCTGGGGACAAGGAATGCTTCATTTAATGCAGTTTTAACACCATAATAACATTTTCCGTATTTCTTAGTTATTATTGGGCTTTTTTGAAGTTTCTTAATAATATCATAAGATTGATTGTTTTTAAATGCCCAATTCTCATTATCTAAATTAGTTTGTTCTATTATACTTGGACTATAAAATTCAATGTCTTGCTCAAATCCTTTTTGAATTTTAATGTATTTAAATTTGTTTTTATGTTGGTTTTGCTTCTTTGCAATTAAAATTATTGGATAAGTTGTAGCTCCTTCAAAAATCTGCACTTCGGTAAAATCAATATATTTTTGAAAAGTAGTATTCTGGCTTAACCAATCCCTCAGTTCATTAGCTGCTTTAGTTTTATCAAAAGTATTTGATATAAATCCAAATAACCCCTTTGAATTAAGTATTAAGAATCCTTTTTCATAGAAATAGGTGAATAAATCTGCTCCTGATTGAAATGTTTTATAACTATTTTGAAAGTATTCAGAGAAGTTTGAAATTAATTCTGCTCTAACATAAGGCGGGTTCCCAATCACCACATCAAAGCCACCCCTTTCAAAGACATCAGGAAATTCTTTTTGCCAATTGAATGCTTTTTCACCAGCCACTACAGAATCATCTATCAGAGAGTTGCCACATTTGATGTTTTTGTTCAGGTCATTTAATGTTCTGTTGGGTTTGGCTGTCCTTAACCATAGTGAGAGTTTGGCAATTTCAACACTTTCTTCATTAATGTCCACACCAAAAAGGTTGTTTTCAAGGATGCTTTTATCAAATTCACTTAAAATAATAGAATGCCCTAAGAGCTTAGCTTCCAATTCGTCAATGAGCCGGTGTTCGGTGAGGAGGAAGTCTAAGGCTTGGTTGAGAAATGCACCTGAACCGCAGGCAGGATCACAGATGGTTATCTGCATAAGCCATTTTCTATATTCTTTTAACTTGGCAGATTGTTCCTGTTTGTTTTTAACTGTCTTCTTTTTGTCGTTGGTGTAGTCTTCTTCATTTATCTGAAGCTCGGTTTTCTTATCAGCACAAAGTTTACCAACGGTATTGTCCACAATATATTTAGTTATGTATTTGGGGGTGTAGAAAATGCCGTCTTTCTTTCTTTTAGTTTTGGCCTTGTCCACTTCCTGACCTTCCAACTGGGACTTAATCTCGTCCAGTTCATTCAAGGAGTTTTCAAAGATATGTCCCAAGATATTTACATCCACCTCACTGGCAAAATCAAATTCTGATAAAGCAAGGGTATGTTTAAACAGAAGTTCATCATCAATTACAATGGTATCGAGTATTTCATCGGGTTTGAATAAGCCACCGTTGTATGGAAAAACATCATATCTTTTACCTTTAAAGCCGGTGTTGAGGTATTCAAAATACTTCATAAAACGCTTGTACAAGGGAATTTCAACATCTCTTTCCTGCAAGTCACGCCAATCGTCCAATATCAAGCGTACAGAATTGGGAGGTAACAGGGATTTATCCTCAGCGAAAAACAGAAAGAGGAAACGGTCAAGGAGCTTTTGAGATTTTTTAAATAAGGTTAGCTGATCAAATTGGGGATTAAGCATTACCAGATTTTGAAATAGCTCCCGTTTAAAAAGGGAATAATGCCTGTAGAGTACCTTGGTGATTTCGTCTTCCTGACTTAGGGATTCATCCTTTATCTTTTTGGGTATTCCTTTTTCAATGTTTGTGTAGGCAAGGCAAAGGTAGAGCAGTTCAAATTCTTCTGCTGTGAGGGTGAAAAGGTTAAATTCAATGTGGTCAATGGCATTGTCAATGTATAATCGCAGTTTTTCAAAGTTGGATATGATGACATAAATACATTCGGACTGGTTGTTTTTGTAGCCAAAAGCCTGATTTTCGACTTTGGCGAGGTCGGTGGTGTCGGTTCCTTTGAGTTCAATTACTCCAATAACCAAGGGGGTGACAGCATTGGGAAGCAGAATGGCTCCATCCGCTTTTTTACTGTCTTTGATGTTCTTGTGTTCGGTAGTCAGGTTGAAGTCGGGGTGGGGATTCTTGGTATAGCCCAGGACATTAACAAACAAATCAATCAAAAACTCACCTTGATATTGTTCTTCTTTGCTGTTCCTGATGTTTTCCTGTATGACAGGGTTGTGGAAATGTGCCTTGAATTTGAGATATGCATTGTTTACTTTGTCCTTATCTGAGGTCTTCAGGTACTTTTTCAATACTGAGTTTTGAAACAAAGACATAAAAGGATTATTTGAATAAGAGCAAATTTAGAAATAATATTAATAGATATAAGTTAAATGAGAAACTCTTGGGGAGTACCGCAAGACTACCTTTTGAGCTCATTGCTTGCCTTGATGGTCGGGAATAATGATTCAATCAAAGTCTGTAAATCACCCCGAAAGGTGTGTTCGGTTGCATTCCCCAGCTTGTAAAGTTTGTTGATGCTGTTTATGTATTCCTGAATAGTCATCTTTGTTTATTGTTTTTAAAACAAATTTAGTTTTATTTTCAATTAAATCATGAAGATAATTGTTTTATCCTGTATATCAATTTTGATGTTCAGTTTAACAGCATACGAATATAGGGTAACGTGTCTTTAAATAGCATTTTACATGCAGTATCCTTGTTCCATGTAATTATAAGGTCGAAATTATTATCTACACTCCTTTTTCATCTAAAATGCTTCAATGTCGGGCATTACCATGCATAAGTGCATAAAAAAATTGGTATGTTTATCAGCATACAAGTCAAAAAATCAAATAAAAATTGCCTTTTTCGTGTACATTTCTTGCAAATATATTTAGTTGAAATTGCATTAAAAAATAACGCCTTATATAATGGTTGAAGAAATTTCATTGTGTGCAAGGTGTGTGCTAAAACAAAAAATCAGGAATTTGATAAAATTTTCAAACCCCTGATTTTATTGAGCCTCCCATCAGATTTGAACTGACGACCTGCTGATTACGAATCAGCTGCTCTACCACTGAGCTAGAGAGGCAAAAAGATAATTCATTCGAATGAAAAATCATTTTGCAAAAGTACAAAAATGAAACAATAATTTTTACCGTATAATGAATGCTTTCTCAATAAGATGCTCTTTCTTACTTTTCGTATCGTATATCCGCACTTTAAATTTATAGATACCTTTTGGTGTAGTGGGAAGAGGTTGCCAAACACCGTACATAAAAGGAAGAAGTCCGTCAGTAAGTTCTATCCCTTGATCGTTTTTGTAATAAGCATCCTTTACAAAGTAATTTTGACCATTTATATCCTGTACTTCAATGTCCATGTTTGGATAAATCAGTCCTTTTTCATCCTGTTTGAAGCCCTTGATATTAATAATGTAAAGTATTACCGTTTCAGGATATGTGTATGTGGAGTCAGCAACAAGGTCCTGTCCTCCATATTCGTTGAGCTTGAAAAAAGCACTGTTTCCCACTTCAAGTTGCTTGTTCTTGCAGGATGTAATTAAAAGTATGGAAACGAGCAGGGTAAATTTGAAATATCGGTAATAAAAATGTCGCATGCACTATGGGTTTAAATTCAACGTATCACGGATTAGGTAAGATCCTTTATCACCTGTATTTCTTGAGATCAGTTCGCTGATGAAACCTGCCAGAAAAAGAACAACCCCGATCACCACCATTAAAAGAGCAATATAAAAAAGAGGCTGTTGGACAATATCTCTGTGAAGTTTAATATGTCCATAACGGGCAATGATTTTCTGAATGACCAGCCAAGCTGATATTATGAAGCCGATCAGAAATGAAAGAAAACCCATAGTGCCGAAAAATTGCATGGGTTTTCTGCTGAAACGGGTGACAAAAATGATGGACATCAGGTCAAGAGGACCATTAATAAAACGTTCGAAACCGAATTTGGTTTCACCATATTTCCTTGTCTGATGCTGTACAACCTTTTCCCCTATTTTTGTAAATCCTTTCCATTTTGCAATTACCGGAATATAACGATGCATTTCGCCATACACTTCTATGCTTTTAACAACTTCATTTTTATAAGCCTTTAGTCCACAATTAAAATCATGAAGCTTGATTTTCGAGATTCTTCGTGTCACATAATTATATAGTTTGGTCGGTATGGTCTTACTTATAGGATCATAGCGTTTCTTTTTCCATCCTGAAACAATATCATAATCGTCTTCCATAATCATCCTGTATAATTCAGGGATCTCATCAGGACTGTCCTGAAGATCGCTATCCATGGTGATCACTACATTCCCTGACGCATGTTTGAAACCTTCGTCAAGTGCAGCGGATTTTCCATAGTTTCTCCGAAAGCGAATGCATTTGATATTTTCGTTGGAAGCATTTAGAGCGGAGATCACGGAGAAGGAATTATCCAAACTACCATCATCAATAAAAATGATCTCATAGGTAAAATGTCCCTCCTCCATTACCTTTCTGATCCAGGCTTCCAATTCGGGTAAGGAATCTGCTTCGTTATAAAGGGGAATTACCAGACTAATATCCATAATGTGTTACGTATTTGTATTAAAACCAAGGTCTTTGTTTATTGTCGCAGCTATAATCATCGAAACCAAAGTAAAAATAAGAACCCGAAAGCCTAATGTTCTGAAAGCATCTCTTACTTTATATTCAATGCTTATCTGATCAAATGCGGCTATTAAGGATTCTTTCAAGTCATCATCAAGAAAGGGATTGTCCAGTTGTTCTTCCAGTCTTTCTATAGTAGCTTCTTTTAATTTGTTGCCATACTCTTTATCCAGGATATTGTACTGCAATAAGTTAAATCCAATATTAACGATAACAATGATAATGAACACAGACATGGATGTTCCAAAAGCCTCCGAAAAGCTAATTTTCCCTTCATGTTCAGCCCTGTAGATTTTTGCGGATCTAACCGCCAGGATAATAAAAAGAACAGTAAGCAATAATCGAATGAATGCTACAGTCCACCATAATGATGAAAACTGAATATTAAGAAAGAAGATAATCAGTGAACAAATCAGGGAAATTGATGCACCCCAAAGCCCTAATTTTAATGTACTTACCGGCATATTTAAAACGAAATGTGTTACTTGCTGCTAATTTTTCTTGAAGGTCAAAGTTATACATTTTTTTATTACATGTCTCTATCTATCTTACATAACGGATTATAAGAACTTCAGCTAATAAAAATATCAAAGCAAACCAGATGAATTTGCGCCAAAGTGGTTTCCCGTTTGTGTATAATTGCAGAGAACCTTTGGTATTATCTCCCTGTAATTTTATGATTTTAATAAATTCGGGCAAGATCTTTTTTAATTCTTCAGGTGAGTAAACCTCAAGTTGACTTTCGGCACGTGCCTGGTTAATCGCAATAATCTGATGTTCATCATCCATCCCATTCAATAATAAATCATAGAACCCTGCTTCATCAAACATATTGTTTATTTGAATGACACTGGAACCTCCAATAATCGAATATTCCGGCATGAATGATTTATCGTCTTTAACCAGCTTAATTGTTTTATTGGGATTTTTATTCTTACCGTTCAGTTCAATTACCTTGTCCAGTCCCGGGAAATAGGAGATTTTTTGCATATTGGCATTGTAAATGGAAATTTGATAAAGCAAAGGGACAAAAAGAGAATGATTTTGAAAATTGCTCCATTCTTTGTTTAAGGGAACAGCACATATAAAAACATGGCCTTTGCCAAAGCGGGCCGATGATAAAAAGAGTTGTTTATTGGCAAGAGACAAAACAGGCATTTCGGAAGAATATCTGTTGCCTTTTCTCGGATAATATTTTTTAACAATAGGAAGATTGATGTTTTGGGGAACCTTGTCAAAAACACCATTAAAAATGAATGATTTACTTTCCACTGAAGTAATTTTTATGACTTCTTCAACGGGATCGCCAAATGGGGGAAGTCCTATTGAGTTCATCATGGAGGTGTACTGCCCGGAATTAATATTATTGGAGGCAGGAGGAAAAATCAGGAGGTTCCCTCCTTTTTTTAAAAAGCTGGTCAGTTCGGTGATAAGGCCTGTTGTAAAAGAAGCAAGTTCATTGAGAATAATTACCTCTTGTTGTTCAAACAGGGAAAAGTCAATTTGTTTTGGATCCTGAATATTTACGTTGAAATAGTTATCTGTCTTATATAGCGTTAGTAAAGGAGAAATATCCTTACTTTCATTAATAATCAGAATATTCGCTTTATCCGCAACATAAAAACTGATAAAATACCGGTCATCAAAGCTTACAGGGTAATCATCAATGGCGAGTACTCCTTTATTCCATCCTTTACTATTAATTATAAAAGGAATCCTGAGATCCAGGGTTTGTCTGGACTCAATTGAGAAAGTGATGATTTTCTGGATGTTATTTAAGTTGAATCGAAGCGTAATTTCCTTTTGATCATTATCGGAATGATTACGTACTCTTACATGCAGTTCCGCCTCCTGTCCGATCTTAATGAATGGCGAAAAAAACCATGCTGAGTCAATGGAGAGATTATCAAAGGATTCTGGTATCAGGGGAATAAAAAAGTAATTTACGCTGGTATCAAAAGAGAAATTGTCTGGATCAGTAGTGGTTTTTTGAAAGTCGGAGATGATATAGGCCCTTTTCCCCGGAGTTTTTTGTTCCTGCAGGGAAGTATTCATTTTAATTAATAGGGTGCTCAGTTTTTTGGGGGTGGCATTTAGGGAAAGCTGTTCAGTCTGGTCACGGCAAATTTCCTGATTAAAATAACGTTGTTCACGAAGGGTCATTGCGTTGGTAAGTAATTGAAAAGCATCATTTTCGCCCGAACTTTCAATGATATTTCCCGCAACATTTTTTGCTTCTTCGAGAAGGCTGTTCTCTTTGCCTGTATTTTCCATGCTGGGCGAATTGTCGAGATAGATGCTTATGGCATTTTTACCTGACGAAAGTGTGGAGGAAGAAATAAAATAAGGTTGAGCAAATGCTAAAATCAGCATAGTTAGGATGACTAATCTAGTGATGAGGGTAAGCAGATTCTTAAGTTTGTTTTTGGTTTCTTTTTCATTTCTGACTTGTCTGAGGAATTCAGTATTACTGAAGTAGATATTTTTAAATCTTCGGAAATGAAAAAGGTGAATAATTACAGGAATTACAAGTGCCGTGAGTGCCCAAAGAACCTGAGGATATAAGAATTTCATGGATGCTCAACTTGCAAAGATCAGGCAAAAAAAAAACTTCCCGAAACAATCAGGGAAGCTTTTTGTCTATAAATATTTAATTATTTGGCTACTTTTACATCAATGGTAATGGTACCATAGCTGCTATAATCAGAAATGGCGGTCACACGGAAAATTCCATATTTACCTTGTCCTGTTTTGAAGGCATAGTAACTGGGGATCTGACCTCCGGAAGCGTCAGTGAGATAAGGGGCAAGTTTTAATTCCGAGGTTGAGGCAGCCGTATATCTTTGGGTAGCTTTGTCTTTAGTAAGCGTCTCCCAGTCTGTTTCACTGATGGTATTGGTTATGTTTTTGAATCGGGTTGCATTTTTTGTATTCCATGTATGCACCTGCAGATCGGCAATTTTTCCTGCCTCAGTACCGAATACATCACTGTTGTCAGGGGAAGCAATTGTAGCCGTATACGTATTGTTATAAAAATAAACAAAGTCAACATAGGTTTGTCCGCTGGCTTTGGCATCAGCAACTTTGTAAATTTTATTAATGGAAGTGGCATAAAAGCTTCCGACATCAGCATTATTTTGCGCACCCAACACGATATCGGTATATGAATTCAATCCGGAAAGGTCTTTTACGGAAAGTGTAAATGTTTTTGATCCGGTTTGGTTATCAACATCCGTGGCTTGTATCAGGATTGTAATAACTTCGGTGCTGGATACGGAAGTGGGCACAGTATAAGCGAAATCTTTGGAAAACGTCTGAAGTTCAGTACTCTTTGGTGTCCATGTGGTATTCCATGAAGTGCTGGTGCTGATATAAGTAGCCTTAAAATAGATCTTGGCAAGATCTTTATTTGTATTCGCGCTTGATTTGGCAGTGATATGGAAATTGACTACTTCTCCTTTTGCAACTTCAAAGGCTGTTGATTGTGGTGGGTTTATGGTAAGAGTGGGATATTTTGTTTTAATAACTGTTGTCGTATCATCACAGGTATCACAGCAAGAAGACAGAGAAACACCAATAGTTGCTACTGTCACAGGAACCAATAAAAGTTTGATAAGTGGCAGAAGCGCAAGTATCCATAAATACTTAATTCCTTTTCTTTTCATAATTCAAAATTTATATGTTACAAATTATCTTATTGCATTTTCAAATTCAGGCTTATTCCAGTAATTTCTGAATTCACGATCTTCTTTTGCTTTTTCCCTGAAAGTTGGATCAAGTTTGATGGCACGGGTTAAACTTGTAGTCATCAGATCAACATCCTGTTTTCTGGCACCGACAATCGCTCTGAGATAGAAATCCCATGCACTCTTATCATCAATTTTTTCGATGACTTTTTCGGCATCATCATATTTTTTGTTGAGTGTATAGGCAAGTGCCCTGTTGTAATCATAGCGGTTATCTTCGAAGGTCTGAATGGCCATTTCATAATCACCTTTTTTAATGTAAAGAATACCTTTATTGTTCTTCACATTTGCACCCATTTTGGCAGCCTCATCGTATAGGTAGAGAGCAGTATCATATTCTCCTTTAAAACGATAGCATACGGCAGTATTGAAAATAATTTCTTTTTTGTTGGGGAATTTCTTGTTCAGTTCAGAAAGTGATTCGAGGGCTTTATCATATTGACCGCGCTGGATGTAAGTGGTTGCCATGTTGTTGTATCCTTCATAGTCGTTGGGGTATTTGGTAATGTAATAATTGAACAGTTTTTCCTGATCATCCACATTGTCCAGATTGTATCCAAGTAAAAGTAATTCCTGCTTGTTATAAAAAGTATCCAGATTGCCTTTTTTGAAAAGTTCGATTAAAGTAGGCACATCTCTGAGTTTTGTTTTAGCAGTAAGTGCAATTTCTGTTTTACGCAACATAGGTAAAATGGATTTTGTCAGCACTTCCCATTGTCCCAGTTTCTTGATGGCTTCTTCCTTTTCATCGAGAGGTAATTCGGAGGCAATGATTTTTAAGATATCTTCCTTAATACTTAAATCACTCTTGGAAATAAGTTCTTTCAACCCTGCCCAGTCTTCATAAACCTGATCTCTTTTGTAGAAATTGGAATCATAGACTTGCTGAAATCCGGCTTTCTTTAATTTTTCGATCATGTATTTGTAAGAAATATTTTTCCTGTTTTCAGCCAATTTCTGGTTTCTGTCATACGGACCATCAGGAGAGGCTTGAGAATTCATGGAGATACCTTCAATTTCAAATCCTTCTTTCTTGGCCAGATCAATTACAGGATCAATGATGAAGGGAATCTTGAAGTCACGGCTTTCTTTCATATCCACTTTCACGTCAAATTTATCAAGTTCATAATAAATGACACCTTTGGCAACCAGTTTTTCAGTAGCGAAACTTCCTGCCAAACTGAGATTATCAGTAGGCTGTACAGTTTGTGAAGTGGTAATCAAACCATCGGACAATTGATACTTCTTAACATCACAAATGCACTGATCCAATTCGTCAAAATCCGAATCAATCTTATAGGAACTGATCAAATAGATAACGGCATCATCCATTCCTTCTTCATACCGCACACGATCTTTCAAGGGAATTGTTCCACCCGGCTTTTTGTAAACTACATTGCTTGCCGGTATTTTATTGGTTTCAAGATTTACCTTTTCACCGGCAACAAAGAAAGGTTTCATGTAAATACTATCCATACTGTAATTCAGGATAGGTTCAAGTTTCAAAATAGCCTTTTTATGAAAATACTTGGGTGGAAAATAAGTGTCGAAAAACACATTGATACTATCTCCATGTACTTCGAGGATATCATTTTCAACTTTAATTTTCACCAGGTCCAAATTCTTTTGCATTTTCTTTAAAGGATTGCAACTATAAAATCCGACCAATGAAAATGCCAGACCGAAAATGATCACTTGCTTGGCTAAAACCGTAAGATTCTTCATGTTATTCGTTTTTAATTTTTTTTTATGAATACCTATTGTTTAATTTTTTTCTGATGCAAAGCTAATATAATTTTATTTATTAATACAAAAAAATAATTCTGCATTTTTTACAATTATATCCTCCTTTTTTTACAAGCAGTTGACGATTGCATTTATCTATTATCCATATCTTTGACCCAATTTTATAATATCCAAATCAGAAAATAAAATGAACTCACCTATTGTTGAACTTAAAAATGCGAATGTATATCAACAGGACATTATGATTTTAAATCAGCTAAATCTGGTCTTGCATCCTAATGAATTTGTTTACCTTATCGGGAAAACAGGAACAGGGAAAAGTACATTGCTCAAAACCCTTTATGGTGAGTTGAAACTGTCTTCCGGGGAGGGCAAAGTAGCAGGTTTTGACCTTGGTGCTTTAAAAAAACGGCAGATACCCTTTCTTAGAAGGAAACTGGGAATCGTTTTTCAGGATTTTCAATTACTTACTGACAGATCAGTTTATGAAAATCTGCGTTTTGTTTTAAAGGCTACCGGGTGGAAAAGTGAGGAATTGATCAGCAAACGAATTCATGAGGTTCTGAATCAGGTTGGATTACAGACCAAAGGTTTTAAAATGCCCTTTGAACTGTCGGGAGGGGAGCAGCAGCGTGTTGCCATTGCAAGAGCATTGCTGAATGATCCGGGCATTTTGCTTGCCGATGAACCTACCGGAAATCTGGATCCGGATACTTCCTCGGAGATCATTGCTCTCTTATTCGAAATTGTCAGGACAGGATCCACTGTATTTATGGCTACACATAATTACAAATTAATTGAAAAATTCCCTTCCAGAATTTTGAAACTTGAACAGGGAAAGGTAACTGAACTCGGGGGAGATATTAAATTCTGAATAAAAAGTTAAGAATTGCTTCCAAAAACCTGTTCGATCAATGTTTTAGCATTTTTTTTATTATTAAAATAAAGGTCGAGAATTTCCTTCCTTTGACTTATTTCCTCTTTGCTGAATTCCTTGGTAAAACATTGTTCAATATAATGTATGAATTCTGTTGCTGACTCTGCTATAATACAAAGTTCTTCAAGCCCTGTTTCTCTTACCATTTTAGAATTTACGATACAGTGACGTCCTTTATACAAAGCATTCAGAAGTTTTAATTTAATACCGGTATCCTGAAAAGTAGGGAGAACATTTACATGGGCTTTATGGATCAGATTGTAAATACCATCTGTATCCGGATTTAACATCTGAATATGGCAGTATGAACGGCATTCACGGATCAGTTCAGCCGAAGGATTGGAACCGGCAATGATCACTTTGTTTTTGATCTTGTTAAAAACATTCCGTACAAGAAATAATGCAGCCTCGTTGTTTTCGCCTACACCAAGATTGCCATGATATAGCACAAAATCGCCTTTTCCTGCCTGTGAGGTTAATTGCTCGTTTGCATGAAAAACGGGCAGATAAAAGCTGTTGTTGTGCTTGATTTGAAGAATGGATTGATCGGAAGGAGAAATTGCTGCAATTTTGGACGCATTGTTAAGACTGAACTGGAATTTTTTCAATCGGGAAGCCTCTTTTACGAAATAGAATTGTTTTATCGGGTTTTTTTCCACTTTTGCCAAATGCAGGTAATAAATATATTCAATATTGTGCATTCTGACCACTTTCATCCTGTCTTTAAGTTCCTTACGGTTGAGGTAAAATGAGGTATGCAGGCCTTCGAAAAAAATCGGATATTTATTTTTCACAAGATTCCGAAATAACTCATTCGACCTCCTTGATGCTACTATATAGGGCGTTTTTGACAATAAGGAAAGAAATATGCTTTTTCTTGAATAATAACACACTTCTTCACAAAAAGATTCAAGTTCCAAGGCTTTATTCCTTCCGTATCGAAAACAATGCAGATGAATTTTAATTCCATGTTCAGCAAGTGCTTTTAATTTGTAAAACACATCAATGACACCACCATAATCAGGAGGCCAAGGTACATCAAATGCAATGATATGAATATGATTATCCAAGTTGGTCATAAATCTCTATCAGCTTTTTTTCTTCATTTTGCCAATTTAAATGCATCGAAGCTTTCCTGCAATTATCTTTTAAATTTTTGTAATAATTGACATTGGTTGTCAATAATTTGACTGCTTGCACAATTGATTCGGTTTCAAGTTCAATCAACATTCCAACTTCATAAGTTTCTATAATTTTCCGGTATTCAGGAAAGTTGTTGGACAAGGAGGGTATCTGAGCATGAATATAGGTGAAAAACTTATTACTTAAAGAATAATAATAGCTTTTACTTGTGCTGTCAAGCAAATTGTAACCAATAAAAGCTCTTTCGGTCAGATGCTTCAGCTTATCCGGAAGAATATATCCTGTAATTTCAATTTTTTCAGTCAGGTTTTTTTCTGAAACTAATTGAGAAATTTCATGTCGTATATCTCCGTCTCCGGCAATGATAAGTTTCATGTCAATAAATTGCATAGCCTCCACCAGTTTTTCTAGACCTCTGCCTTTATTAATTGCTCCCTGGTAAAGAATATATCGGGCTTCATCAGTGCTTCCCTTGTTTATTTTATCCAATGGGGGGATATTCCGAATTACGGAAAAAGTTTGTCCAAATTCATTTTTCAAAATTTCGGCAATGCTATCGCTGACCGTATAAGCGGCATTTGCATGCGGAATGCAGATTTTTCCAATCATTTTCCAGAATCCTTTAACAAATTGCCGATTTTCCAGTTCAGGAACTTCGGTGAAATACTCGTGTGCATCGAAAACCAAGCTTTTACTCCTCATCTTTGCAAGCAAGGTCAGGGAAGGCAAAGTGTCGAAATCTACTGCACAGAATATATTCGTTTTTACAAACAATAAATAAAAAAATAACCTGATATTAAATTCTCCGTAAAACAGGAATTTCTTGTTAAACAGACATTTTATTCTTTTTTGTTCCCATGATCTATGATCAAGGGATACGGAATTTTTCAGGCATCTCCCTATTACGGAAATGGTATAACCATGTTGTGACAAAGAGGTGCAAATACGATGAATACGCTGGTCGTAGGTGAGATCATTGGTAACTGCTATAATAATGTGCTTCATTAATTTAAATATATATGGTGGTGCTCATCCTCGCTGATGATTGTTTGTTCTTTCATCCATTTAAGAGCTGCAATCAATTTATCCTGCCTGATATCGGTGAGCTCATCTTTTAGATTGTCAAAAGTATGCGATTTAGTATCAATCATTTCCTTGATCCTATGATAAAGTTGCTCGAATTCAGCGCTTGACAAACCGGAATTTCCTGCCTTCAGGCAAAAATCACAATGGCCACAGTTTTTGGGAAGAGTTTCACTAAAATATTCAAGTAAGGTGATGCTTCTGCATTTTTTAAAGTTATAGGCGTATTCGCTGATGGCATCCATTTTTTTTCGGAATACTTCCTTTCGTTTATTGATCGTAGATAAATTACCCATAACATGATCTTTGGGCAAACGATTGCATAGAAATACCAACTGTGGTTTGTTTTTGGCTGGAAGATAATGGCAAACTCCCTTTTTATCCATTTGTTTTAATTTGTTAATTACTTTGTCAGATTCAATTCCAAGTTGCCGTGCAAGATCATTTTCATGAATACGGACATAAACATCAAACAAACCTTCATAAGAACGTAATAAGGTTTTTATTATTGGCTCGAAATCAGGATTCTGCAATTGAAAGTCGTAGAGTTCATGGTAATTTACGGTAATAAAAAGCCGGGCAGGAAGAAATCCCTGCTCCGTTATATAAAGTAATTCTTCTTTTTCAATGAACCGGATAGCATTATACGCTTTTACCATGTCAAAATTACAGGAAGAACAAAAATCAGCTAAATTAAAATCAAATTCCATTGATAAACCTGAGCCGATAGGTATCTGGCAGTAGTTTCCTATTGCCTGGTAAACGGTCTGAATGTATGATCTTTCAGGAAAATTGGTCTCCATTCTTTTTTCAAGCTCCTGTTTATCCAACTTGTTGATGATAGCAATTGCAAATGATTTCTGTAAATCGCGTCCTGCGCGACCTGCTTCCTGATAATAGGCCTCCAGGCTGTCGGGCAGGTGCATATGAACGACAAGCCTGACATTGGGTTTGTCAATTCCCATCCCAAATGCGTTGGTGGCCACAATGATTCTTGTTTTACCACTTTTCCAGGCATCCTGCTTTTTATTTCTTTCTTCCTGCTCGAGACCTGCATGGTAAAAGTCGCTGTTTATCTTGTTCATATTAAGAAAATCACTTACTTCTTTTGCCTGCTTTCTCGTTCTGACATAAACAATACCGCACCCGTGGACACGTGAACTTATTTCTTTCAGTTTGTTGTATTTGGCTTCATCAAACACAACACCGTATATAAGGTTTTCTCTTTCAAAACTTTTTTGGAAGTAATTCGGTTTATTTAACCTGAGTTTGCTGATGATGTCAGCCCGCACTTCCTTAGTAGCTGAAGCTGTTAGGGCCAGAAAAGGAACTTTGGGGTAAAACTTCCTTATATCGGCAATTTTCAGGTACGAAGGTCTGAAATCGTAACCCCACTCCGAGATGCAATGTGCTTCATCAATAGCAATCATATTTATGGGCAGGGATTGTGCTCTTGCTTCAAAAAGGCTCGTCTGCAATCTTTCAGGGGAAACATAAAGAAATTTTAATTTTCCATAAGCTGCGAAATCAAATGTACGTTCAATTTCACCGGGATTCATTCCTGAAAAGATTGCAGAAGCTTGTATTTTCCGTTTTTTAAGGTTTTCCACTTGGTCCTTCATCAATGCAATCAGGGGTGTAATTACCAAACACAAACCGTCTTTATACATGGCGGGCACTTGAAAGCAAATTGATTTTCCTCCTCCGGTTGGCAAGAGAGCAAGCGTGTCATTTCCTGTCAATACAGACAGAATGATTTCCTCCTGCAATGCCCTGAAATGATCGTATCCCCAATAGTCTTTCAGTATTTTCCGTATTGCTTCAATCACCACTATTCTTTTACAGGAAGATCATCTTTATTTGGTCACAAAACTAAGATAATTATTTCCCAAAATAATGGATTTTTTACTGATCGAAAGATTAATAAGGAGATTATGATCATTAAATGGTAAAAATTATTAATGATTTTTTTAGCAATTCCGTCTTTAATTTCTCTCTGAAAGAAATTATGTGTTATTTTTGAAGCTCCTTAATGGGCTGAAAAATCACCTTTAAGGAATAGTTCGAAGGTAATAGCATTGTTGTGAATCAGAAAAAAGTAAAAAGGAAAAAAGCTTCATTTTTATCACCACTCGTTAGTATTACGTTGGTTTTATTCCTGATGGGAATGTTTGGACTCCTCGTATTTTATGCGGATCAATTGAAAACCTTTTTTAAGGAAAACCTTCAGGTAAATATCTTTTTTACCGAAGAAGCCAAGGAAGCTGACATTTTTCGTCTAAAGCAAATGCTTGATAATGAGTATTATGTAAAAAAAACGGATTATATTACAAAAGAAGAAGCCAAGCAAATTATGATCAAGGAGATTGGGGAGGATGCAGAAGAAATTTTAGGATTCAATCCTTTTCCTTCTTCATTGGATGTGTTTTTTAATTCCGGTTACGCCCAAGTGGATAGCGTGGAAATGTTTAAGGCAGAAATGGAGAAATTTCCTTTTGTAAAAGAAGTGGCGTATCAGAAAGTTATACTCGAAAAAATTGATTATTATGTTAGAATTGGAGGATTGGTAATTCTTTCATTGCTTATTGTTTTTATGCTCATTGCTATAGTGTTGATCAACAATACGGTACGTTTAACTCTTTTCTCAAAGCGCTTTCTTATCAAGAGCATGCAGCTCGTGGGTGCTACGCAAAACTTTATTCGGGGGCCTTTTATTATAAAATCCATGACTTATGGGCTTATTGGTGGCATGATCGCAGTGGTTTTACTGGGAGGCTTGGTTTATCTTGTTTCAAACCGTATTCCTTATGCTGTTATGGGAGATCCTTTGACTAATTTTATTCTTGCCCTTTCCCTTCCCGTCATTGGGGTACTTATTACTTTTATCAGTTCCTTTTATTCTGTTAGGAAATATCTGAAAACAAAACTTGAAGATCTTTATTAAAATAAAATTAAAATGAAAAATTCGAGAGACATTAAACCAAAGCAAAATATAAAACCAAAAGAAGGCAGATTATTTTCAAACGATAATTTTGCCATGGGAAAACAAAACTACCTCATTATTGCTGCTGGCATTGTTTTAATGATTATTGGATATATTTTAATGGCAGGAAAAGAAAATATTTTTGACTTTAGAAAGACCGGATTGTCTGTAATCTTGGTCATGCTTGGTTTTCTTACAGTAGGTTATGCCATTATGAAAAAGCCGAAGCAGCAAAAAAAGGATCAATAATAGGGTAATGAATTGGATTCAATCTCTTATTCTGGGTCTTATTCAAGGGCTTACAGAATTTTTACCGGTTAGCAGCAGCGGACATATTGAACTCGGAAAAGCATTACTGGGTGTAAATATTGAAGAGAACCTTTTATTTACTGTGATACTTCATACTGCCACTGTATTAAGTACTTTGGTCGTATTCAGAAAAGATCTTGCTGCTATTTTCAAAGGATTGTTTAACTTCAAATGGAATGAATCCTACGATTTCACCATCAAAATTATTCTTTCCATGATACCGGCCGCTATTGCGGGATTACTATGGGAAAACCAGATTGAGTCGCTTTTTACCGGCAATATTTTGTTTGTGGGAAGCATGCTTATTGGTACCTCATTGGTGTTGGCATTGACAACAATGGTAAGGCACAAAGGGAAAGAAATCAACTATTTCCGGGCATTTATCATTGGCCTTGCCCAAGCTGTGGCTATTTTACCTGGACTTTCCCGTTCAGGAGCGACCATCGCCACCGGCCTATATCTTGGTATTGATAAAGATAAGGTGACACGATTTTCTTTTTTAATGGTGATCATTCCTATTCTCGGAGCCAGTTTCCTTAGTCTCATCAAAGCTGACGAAACTTTCACCGGCAACATTGCACTTTTGCCACTCGTGATTGGTTTTTTAGCAGCTTTTGTGTCAGGCTGGTTTGCCTGCAGATGGATGATTTCCATTGTAAAGCGGGGCAAGCTGATCTATTTTTCTGCCTATTGTCTTGCTGCAGGATTAATTGCTATTATTTTTGGACTTGTTTAAGTTTTTGTTTTTGACCCTTATTGATAAATACGCCAAACCCGATACCATTGATTTTTCCGAGGGGAGTGTTATTTTTTTTGATAAACCCGAGGGTTTAACTTCCTTTGATATTATCAGGCGTATCAGGAGAATAATCAAAATTAAAAAGATCGGCCATGCCGGAACCTTGGATCCATTGGCAACGGGATTGATGATACTTTGTACAGGTAAAATGACAAAGAAGATCAACCTATATCAAGGTATGGAAAAAGTGTATGAGGGCATGATGTATTTGGGAGCTTCAACAGCCTCCTACGACAGGGAAACACCTGTTTTGGCGCAGTATGACCTCTCCGGTATTGACCATAAAAAACTTTATGATGAGGTAAAAAACTTCAGGGGTGAAATCGAACAAATTCCTCCTTTGTATTCTGCACTTAAAGTAGATGGAGTCAGGCTGTATAAAAAGGCACACCGTGGGGAGCATGCCGAAATTAAGTCACGAAAGGTGTTTGTTCATGAATTTGAAATTACCGGAATAGATTTACCCTATTTGAATTTTTTTGTAAGGTGCAGTAAGGGTACCTATATTCGATCATTGGCTCATGATTTTGGAAAGGCTCTGAATGCAGGAGCATACTTGTTTTCATTAAGAAGAGTGAAAATTGGTGATTATCATGTAAAAGATGCTATTAACTTTGAACTTTTAAATGAGTACCTGAAAAAGTGCGAAATTAAATCTTTGTGATGAAAATATACAGGGGACATAATGAACTTCCGGCCATAAAAAAACCTGTAGTTACCATAGGAACCTTCGATGGAGTTCATAAGGGACATCAAAAAGTACTTGCCCATCTCAGGGAAATTGCATCCCATAGAAAAGGTGAATCCCTGGTTATCACTTTTTGGCCACATCCCCGTCAAGTGCTGAATACAAGGGAAGATATGCCCAAACTGCTGAATTCACTTGAAAATAAGATCTTGCTTTTTGAAAAAGCATCCATCGAGCACCTGTTGATTCTGGAGTTCAATCTTGAATTATCAAGAAAAAATCCGCAGGATTTTATCAGGGAATTCTTAATGGAGAATATTAAAATAGATTCTCTTGTCATTGGATATGATCATCGTTTTGGCCGAAACAGAACCGGTTCATTCAACTACCTTAAAGAAAAATCAAAGGATTTTGGATTTAATGTTTACGAAGTGCCGGCTTTCCAGTTGGACCATGTATCAATAAGTTCAAGCAAAATAAGACACGCATTGCAAGAAGGAGATATTCAGACAGCAAATCAATATTTGGGATATACCTATTTTTTTGATGCCATTGTAGAAAGAGGCTTAAGCATTGGCAAAACAATGGATTTCCCAACTGCTAACCTGAAACTTAAATTTGAAGACAAACAATTGCCGGCTGACGGGGTTTATGTGGTTAGTGCGGAAATTGACGGTAAGCTTCATTACGGTATGCTGAATTCCGGCAATAATCCAACTTTCCCGGGTAAAGGAAGATCAATCGAAATACATCTCTTCGACTTTGAGCAAGATATATATGAACAATATATACGCATCAGTTTTTTAAAGCGTTTGCGCGATGAAGTGAAATATGAAAATATTAGCAAATTAAAGGAGCAACTTCATAAGGATAAACAGGAAGCACTCGCTTTTCTGAAACACAACACCCTGTAAAATAAATGGCCAAACATATTTCATTAGGTAAAAAGGGGGAGGATATTGCGGTTAATTACCTTGTCCACAAAGGTTATCAAATACTTGATCGCAATGTTCAACTTGACAAAGTGGAACTTGATATTGTAGCTAAAAAGGATGATACTTATGTGTTTGTCGAAGTAAAAACCAGAAGTACAGATCAATACGGCTATCCTGAACAGGCGATTACGGGAACAAAAAGGCAACATATTTTGGATGCGGTGGAAATGTATCTTGAGTTGCATCATATTGATGCTGAAATCCGCATAGATGTACTCACCGTGATCCTCAGGGAGAATTTATATTCCGTTATGCATTTTGAGGATGCTGTTGAGCCATATGAATAAAGAATTTCATTATATTTGCTGTCTTAAAAATAGTTGAAATACATGACAAATGAGGAATTAAAAGATATTCGTGAGCGACTTGTTTCGCTGAGGAGGTATCTTTGACATTGAAGGGAAAATACAAGCCATTTCCAACCTGGAGAAAATAAGTGCATCTGCTGATTTTTGGGAAAATCCTGCCAAAGCGGAAGAGAATCTCCGTGATATGAAACCTTTAAAAAAATGGGTTTCTGATTTTGATCAGTTGAAAAGTTCATTTGATGACCTTGAAGTGATTTATGAATATTTCAAAGAGGGTGAAACAGATGAAGTTGAATTGGATCGGCATTTTCGGCAAACCTTGAAAATTCTTGAAAATCTTGAGTTCATGAAAATGCTTTCAAAAGAGGAAGATATTCTGAGTGCAGTTATTGAGTTGAATTCAGGAGCAGGGGGAACAGAAAGTCAGGATTGGGTGTCCATGCTTTTGCGCATGTACATGATGTGGGCCGAAAGAAAAGGTTATAAAGTGACTACGGTTAATGTGGTCAATGGTGAAGAAGCAGGCTACAAATCAATTGTTATAGAGGTTGAAGGGGACTATGCATACGGATTTCTCAAAGGGGAAAACGGTGTACACCGCCTGGTGCGGATTTCCCCCTTTGACAGCGGAGCAAGGAGGCATACCAGCTTTGCTTCGGTATATGTCTATCCATTGGTTGACGATAGCATAGTGATTGATATCAAGGAATCTGATATTGTATGGGAAACTTTGCGTTCAAGCGGACCGGGAGGTCAGAATGTGAATAAAGTGGAAACGGCTGTTCGTTTGAAATATAAACCCTTAAACCTGGTCATTGAATGTCAGGAGGAAAGATCTCAGTTAAAGAATAAAGATAAAGCCTTGAAATTACTAAAATCAAGGCTTTATGAAATTGAAATGCAAAAAAGGAACAAAGAGAGGGAGGAAATAGAAGCCTCTAAAATGAAAATAGAATGGGGCGCGCAAATAAGAAATTATGTAATGCAACCCTATAAACTTGTAAAAGATCTTCGAACAAACCTTGAAACGTCCAATGTTCAAGCAGTTATGGATGGTGAAATTGATGATTTTTTAAAATCCTTTCTGATGCAGTACAGTTAGGCAATATTATCAGAAATGTCCAGTTTTGGTGATAATAAATGTGTTTTGCTTATTGCCGTTCTGCACTTTTAAGATATACATTCCCGGAACAATGTCACCAATTTCCACAGGTTGACTAATTATATGGTTGTACGATTCATAAATTAGATATCCATCCATTGAAAATAGGTGTATATCAACTTTTTGACCAGATGACTTTTCGCTTTCAATAAATAAGACATTCCTTACCGGATTTGGAAATATGCGAAAAAAATTATGGTCATATTCTGAAATGTCTCCGCAAAGCTCAAGTCTTAAGTTTATAGTGTCCACAGATATGCATCCTTTATCTGTTGTAATTTGAAGCCAAATAAGATAAGTCCCCGTATCTTTTGCATTCAGATTTTTCATTGTCCATGCATTCAGCTTCGAATTGTCGTGCCAGATATAGTCAGCATAAGCTGCCGGAGCAATTATGGTAAAACTGTCCGAAAAGTTTTTGCAGATGCTTGTATCGTTACCAAGAGAAAAAACCGGATAAGGATGAATGATCACTCTGACCGTGTCGGTGAAGGGACATGCTTTTTTAAAGACTGTTACCCAAATGTCAACACTGTCGGATTGATTTAAAGTTGGCATAAACTCAAGTGTCCTGAAACGTGATGAGTCGTACCAGAAATATGCATCAAATCCGGCACCTGCATCAATGTCAATCCTTTCGTTGGCGCACACCTCAAGATCATTGCCAAGGCTGTAATTATAAGGATTGAATTCATCTGCACCTATCGAAGGAGAAGCGGGCCGGCTTTCTCCATCAATATCCTTGCTTATTCCAGTAATTTTAATGCCTTTTCCCAAAAGTGTATCGGCATAGGTGTGCAGATTGGAGTCTGAACA
>Ga0265297_10002590_pt1 | contig 36024 bp, 38 predicted proteins | sample Munlanlwell13791_FD_192502 | JGI IMG/M metagenome (GOLD analysis project Ga0265297, IMG submission 192502) | Leachate microbial communities from a municipal landfill in Southern Ontario, Canada - Leachate well 137-91 | ecosystem: Engineered > Solid waste > Landfill > Unclassified | place... | reverse complement strand
TCAGGAAGCCGGCAGTATTTCACCAACGACGCAAGCCGACATTGACAAGGCGCGACAGCTCATTACTCTGGCAACAGCAGCGGCGAAGAGCGGACTTGATATTAGTCCGAAAGACGCCCTCAACTAACAGGACTTCGTCAACTTCAGCAGCGCGCTCCGCGTTTTTGACCCGAATGTCAGCGCCCAGCTGCTTGAGCATTATGACAAACTGATTGAGCTTGATCCAAATAACCCCTTGAATTACGTGGGCGCCGGTGATGACGCAGTGGCGGCCGGTCAGGCGATCGAAAGCGCTCTCGCTCAGGCCACTGACGTAACCGACGAACAAAAACAACAAGCGCAGGCCCAGGAGGCGGAATTCTATACCCGGGCGAGCGGTTATTACGAAAAGGCAAGCACACTGAAAAACGACTATGTCATCGCCTTGCTGAAAAAGGCGCTCATGAGCGAACTGATGGGCAATCGCGAAGACGCCATTACGCAAGTGGAGCAGTTGGCGGCGAAATATCCAACCAATACTGACGTGCTTTATGAGCTGGGACGGATGTATGTCGCAACGGACCAAAAGGATAAAGCCAAACAGGAATTCGTGGCGGTACTGAATCTTGTTCCCGATCACGCCAACGCCGCCTTTCAGCTGGCTGAGCTGGTCTTGGCAGACGGCGACAAGGAAACCGCCAAAGCGCTCTTCCTCCGCGTTTACCAGAACAACCCAAACAATCAGACGGTGATTGACAAGCTAAAGGAATTGGGCGTGACGCTCTAACGCGCACACGAACAATCATAAAAACAACCGCCCCTCCGGGGGCGGTTTGTGTTTTTTCTAGCGCTTGGTAGCATTCCGAATGTGGTACCGGGCCGCACTTGTTTTTACAAAATCCAGCCAGTCACGATTTGGCTTTTTTCGTTTCTTATCGGTGATGATTTCGCAGACATCGCCGTTGCGTAGGGGCGTATCGAGACGGGCAATATGATCGTTGATCTTTGCGCCGGCGCAGCGGTCACCGAGATCGCTGTGGATCGAATACGCAAAATCAACCGGCGTCGAGTCTTCCGGCAAGTCGATGACGTCGCCTTTTGGCGTAAAGACGAAAATCCGGTTTTGAAACATGTCAATTTTCAGTGTCTCGAGATACTGACGGTGGTTGTGAAGCTGTTTTTGCCAGTCGAGCAGCTGATTGATCCACTCAAGCTTCTTTGGAGGAATGGTCGAACGCTTACCCTCTTCAGTGTAGTGCCAGTGGGCCGCGATGCCGTATTCGGCTAAATCGTGCATTTGTATATCCCGCACCTGGAACTCGACCACCTGGCCACCCTCACAGAAGACCGTGGTGTGGAGCGACTGATAGCCGTTCGGTTTGGGGGAGGCGATGTAGTCCTTGATCCGACCCTTAAGTGGTTTCCAGAGCTTATGGATGACGCCAAGCGCGGCATAGCATTCCTTGACGTCACGGACGATGATCCGCAGGGCAATCAGATCGTGGATTTGGGCAATGTCGTTATCATGCCGGAGTAGTTTCTTATACAAACTATACAAATGTTTTGTCCGGCCGTGGATGTCGATCGGGACAATCCCCTCGGCCACCAGTTCTTTCCGGACGATCTTCTTGATTTTCTCGGCATAGTCGAAGTGTTTTTGATAGACGGAGTCAAATTGTTCTTTTACCCGGGCGTATTCTTTCGGATAGACATAGCGGAAGGCGTGATCCTCGAGCTGCCCCTTCAGTTCGCCGATGCCGAGGCGGTTGGCGATCGGCGCGTATATTTCAAGCGTTTCCAGGGCAATCCGGCGCTGTTTCTCCGGCGGCAGGGCGTCGAGCGTTTCCAGGTTGTGGAGCCGATCGGCGAATTTAACGAGCATAACGCGGATATCGGCCGCCATGGCGATGAACATCTTGCGGAGATTTTCGATGTAGCGTTCCAGGCCGCGGTATTTGATAATCCCGAGTTTGGTTACCCCTTCAACGAGAAAGGCGACCTCGTCGCCGAAATTCCGTTTGATTTCGTGGATCGATTCGTCGGTATCCTCGGGTACATCATGAAGCAGGCCGGCCAGGATCGTCGCCTGGTCGAGCTTGTATTCCATCAGCGTCAGGGCGGTTTTCGCCGGATGGACGATGTAGGGCTCGCCCGACTTCCGCGCCTGGTTCCGATGCGCCTGTTCGGCGTAATCAAAAGCCAGCCGGAGCAACGTCAGGTCGAGCTTGAGGTGCATCTCTTTGGCTTTTGCCTTCAGATCTTGAAAGGTGACGGTTGCCATAAAATCAGTATAGCGAGTTAAATGTTCTTAGACAAATAGGCAACGTAGGCGAGGATGATCATCCTCGCCTACGGTTTTTTGTATAAACGATTTTCTGTCAGAGTAGTTATTATCCAGCCGGTATCTCATCGATCGGTTTAGAATATTTGCATTCCTTGCTGGCGCAGGTAATTTGTTTCTTGGCGTAAACAAGCAGGCTGCCGCACTCGGGACATTTTTCGCCGGTCGGTTTTGACCAGAGGGCGAAGCGGCACTTCGGGTATTCGTTGCAGGCATAAAATACCCGGCCGCGAAAACTGCGCTTTTCAACGATTTGGCCGACGTTGCACTGCGGGCAGGTGACGCCCGTCGATTTGTCGATGTTTTTTATGAATTTGCATTCAGGATAGCCGGTGCAGCCGAGAAACGGGCCGAACCGTCCGACCTTGCGCTGTAAGGGTTTGCCGCACTCGGGGCATTTTTCGTCGACAATTTCGCTCTTATCCGGTCCGGTGCCGTCGCCGTTCAGGGCTTTGGTGTTTTTGCAGTCCGGGAAGCCGGTGCAAGCCAGAAATTTTCCGAAGCGGCCAATCTTGATAATCATCGGTTTGCCGCATTTTTCACAGACCTCGTCCGTGGTTGTTTCGGTCAGGTCCTTCTTTGATATTTCCTGCTCTTTTTTTGTCAGGTTTTCCTTGAATGGGTAGTAAAAGTCTTTGAGGAGCGGCACCCATTCTTTCTTGCCGGCGGCGATTTCATCAAGGCCTTCTTCCATTTGGGCCGTGAATTGGTAGTCAACGATCTGGGGAAAATGGTTCACCAGTAAGTCGGTGACGAGCATGCCGATTTCCGTCGGTTTCAGCCGCCGCTTGTCTTTTTCGACGTATTTCCGTTCGATAATGGTGGCGATGGTCGGGGCGTAGGTCGACGGCCGGCCGATTCCGTGTTCTTCGAGCGCTTTGACGAGGCCGGCCTCGGAATACCGGGCAGGCGGTTCGGTAAATTTCTGCTCGTGTTTGAGGTTGAGGATGTTTACCGGTTCGTCGGTTTTAACGCTTGGGAGTACGACATCCTTTTGGTTTGTGACATAGACTTTGAGGAAGCCATCGAAGCGCACGACACTGCCAGTGGCCCGAAAGACGTAGTCAGACGAGCTCTTTATATCGATCGTGGTCTGGTCAAGGCGCGCCTCCGGCATTTGCGAGGCGACGGCGCGCGACCAAATGAGCGAGTATATTTTATAGGTGGCGGTATCGAGGTATTCCTTGACCGCCTCGGGCGGACGAGACGCTTCGGTCGGACGGATGGCCTCGTGCGCTTCTTGGGCGAGGCGCTGTTTCGTCGTGTACCGGCGCGGTTCAGGCGTCACATATTGATTACCGTAGGCTTCAACGATATAACTGCGCGCTTTCATTAAGAACTCCTCGGACAAGTTGACGGAATCTGTCCGCATATAGGTGATCAGACCGACCGAGCCTTCCTTGCCCAACACAATCCCTTCATAGAGCTGCTGCGCCATGTACATGGTCTGCCGGGCTGAAAAGCCAAAGCGGCGGTTCGCTTCCTGCTGGAGCGTCGAGGTAGTAAACGGCGGCAAGGGCCAGCGCTTAGTTTCTTTTTGCTCTAAATTGCGAACGGCATAGCTGGCTAGTTTCAAATCTTTCACGATCTGTTCCGCCTCGCTCTGGTCGTGGACCGCCATTTTATCGAGGCGCTTGCCTTTATGCTCGTAGAGCCGGGCGGTTATCTTCGGTTCAGCGTGATCCTGTTTTTCAAACTCGGCTTCAATGTTCCAATACTCCTTCGGTTTGAAGGCTAAAATTGCCTGTTCCCGTTCAACGATGAGGCGGAGTGCGACCGACTGAACGCGGCCGGCGGATAAGCCTTTGGCGACCTTTTTCCAGAGGAAGGGGGAGAGTTCATAGCCGAGCAGCCGGTCGAGAATCCGCCGGGTTTGCTGGGCGTTCACCAAATTTGTATCAATGCGGCGCGGGTTGGCCACCGCCTTTTTGATGGCGCCCTCGGTAATTTCTTCAAAGGTAATCCGCTTCACTTTATCATCAGGTACTTCCAGTAATTGCGCCAAATGCCAGGAAATAGCCTCGCCTTCGCGGTCTTCGTCTGTCGCGAAAAGTATGGAATCAGCCGCTTTCGCCTCTTTCTTTAGGGCGGTGACATTCTTTCGGCTGCGCGTCGGGATGATATATTGCGGCGCGAAATCATGCTCAATATCAACGCCCATTTTGCTTTTCGGCAGATCGCGGACGTGGCCGTTTGATGATTTGATAATAAAATTCCTCCCGAGGAACCGGGAGATGGTTTTGGCTTTCGTCGGTGACTCGACGATAACGAGTTGTTTCGGCATAGTTTTATTAGAGATTGAGCGCGTAGGTTTGCGGCTCGAGCTGGATAATAGCGCCTGACATTTCCAGAAACGAGAGCGTGGAATTCATAGTACTAATCCCCAGTTTACACTTCTCGCAAATTTGGTCAACTGTCTGGGGGCCGGCGCGCAAGAGATCGAGTACGCGTCGCTCTGCTTCGTTCGCCGGCTGATAGCGGCTGTTTTTCGGAGCATTATTCGTGTCAGCGAGGCCGAATATCTCGAGGATATCAGCCGCCTCGGTCACCACTTTCGCCCCCTGTTTGATCAGCCGATTGGTGCCAACCGCGCTCGGCGTGTAAACCTGACCGGGCACGGCCAGGACCTCGCGGTTGTAATCAAGGGCAAAATTGGCGGTGATCAGCGCCCCCGACTTGTCCGGCGCCTCGATGATCAGCGTGCCGAGCGAGAGCCCGGCAATGATGCGGTTCCGGGCAGGGAAGTGCTGTTTCAACGGTTCGGTTCCTGGCGGGTAGTCGGAAATCAAAGCCCCGCCGGTAGCCACGATTTTTTCAGCTAAAGCTCGGTGCGCGGCCGGGTAGATCCGGTCAAGGCCGCTCGCCATCACCGCCCAGGTTTTTCCACCGGCCGCAAGCGCGGCCGCGTGCGCTCGGGCGTCGATGCCGTAGGCCAAACCGGAGACAATAATGACGCCGCGCTGGGCGGTCGCTGTAACCAAATCGTCGGTTATCCGGAGGCCATAGGTCGACGGTTTGCGTGTGCCGACCACCGATAAAACGTACTGTCCCGCGTTTGCGAGACTACCTATATAATATAAGGTAGTCGGCGGATGGTAGATCTCTTTGAGCAGGGGCGGATACAATTGGTCGGACGGATGAACGGTTTCAATTCGGCTATTCGACATGGTGTTGGTGTCCTTGACGCCTGGGTTTCACTTCGTTAGAGTGAGGTTGTTCGCGACGCGGTGCTGCCAGAAAGGAGGTGACGATGCGCTCGCTCGCTAGGTATGCGTTCTACGGCTGCTGTGCGGTTTTCCTTCTGCTCGGCAGCATCTTTTCGCTCCTATTCCAGCTGCTCGCTCTCATTTTCGGCGGGATTACATTCCTTCTGCCGTGGGGGCTGTCGCTCCGTCTCTCGTGCAGCCAGGTGCGCAGGTAATCCGGGTAAATAGAAAAACCCAGGTCTTCCCTGCGCCTTTTGTTTTAGGATATCACGCCCACGATTTCATGGCAACCGTACAGTATGAAGTTGATTTTTAGCTGAAAACAACCTACACTATAGGCGTCTAATAATTTAGCGTATTTTTATGCGTTATCTCATTGGTCTGCTTATTGTGGTCTTGGGTGTGAGTCTTTTCCTTAATGCCACCGGCGCGGCCAACAGCGACCGGATCATGGAAATCGTCTGGCCGTCATTTATCATTGGCATCGGCTTATTATCGTTCCGGTCGAACCCGCGCAACTGGTTCGGACCGGTCCTGATCATGCTGATCGGTATGGCCTTCCTGTTCAGCAACCTCGACATCCTGCCCGGCAACTGGGGCGACTACTTCTTTCCCGGCCTGCTCGTCTTGATCGGCATCCGCGTTATTGTCGGTCGCTCGCATCGTGACAGCGCCGTGGCCGGCAGCGAAACGAAAAACGCATTTGCGGCCTTCAGCGGCGTAGATAAAAATGTCTCCGGCGATTTTACCGGCACGGACTTGTCCGTTGCCTTTGGCGGCATGAAACTCGATCTCCGCAACGCCAACATTCAAGACAATGCGACCATCAGCGTCTTTGCCGCCTTCGGCGGGATCGACGTCTTTGTCCCGAAATCGGTCAATGTGAAAACCGATGTCCTCCCGCTTTTTGGCGGCGCCTCGAATAAGACCCAGCCGGATGCTGGTGCCACGAAAACACTGAAGATATCCGGCACGGCGCTTTTTGGCGGAGTGGAGGTGAAAAATTAATAGGATAATCTGAGTAAATTTATATTACAATAACATAAAATTGCCATGAAAAAAATCAACACGATAATTGGCGTTCTTATCTTGTTAATTATAGCCGGCGCTGTTGGTGTCTGGTTGTGGTGTCAACAGTCTACTTTAACGAAACAGTCCGAGCCTATGAGCAATAACACGCCAACAAACAGTTCGGCGAGTCAGGTGAATACAAATCAGCCAATACCAGTTAGTTCCGTCCCGCGAGTAATGGCTAATAATTGGCAAGACTTTGGCGTGGAAAACAACGTCTTTTATGTCAATCAATCGGGCACGCACCAAAGCATAGAAACCCCGTTTGATTTGAAAGACTATCATACGGATAGGTCGCCGTATGGGTATTTATTCTGGAGACGGGGTGCAGTGAAAAAAGCAATGACGACCGACGCATATGGCTATGAACCCTATGAATTCGAATACGAGGACGGTATTAACCCTGAGTTTCATTGGTATGATTTCACGACGCAGGAGTATGTGGCGCTACCAGCGGTAAGACTGGATAATAAGGATCGTTTTTTCGAACGAATTTATAGCATACACTTTTCATCGACCGAACCGAAGCTGGCTATTGAAATTGGTAGTTATGATACCGAAAGCCCGTTATTTGCTCCCGGGCTCGATGAAGAACAACCATACCAAACGCACGGGCTCGTCTACGACATTCCCTCGAATACATTCAGCAGCTCTCCTGATCCACTGACCCAGTATGTAGCTGCACTGCATACTACGAGCACACACATGCGTGGATTTTTCTGGGACAGCGCTCATCAGGTAGCTGTCGGTGTTCCCGGGGGCGAAGGCTGCGGCACCTATGACACCCTAGAGTTTGTGAATTTAAAAGATATTTCGGTAGACATAGCGGGTGGTAACGGTAGTTTCGATTATCAGGAGACTGATAATATGAACAATCCATGCAATCCGAGAAATGGCGTGAGTCCTGACAACCGATGGTTTGTTCTTTCTGGAGAGACAAAAGGCGGAAAATATAAAGGACTGCTTTTCACCGCGGAACAGGGTGTCACCCCAGTCAAACAGGTTTATTCGTCACCCGGCAACCTGCAGGGATGGGATCTGACCGGCACATACCCGGTATTTGGCCTGAACGGTTCTGTCTATGATTTCAATATGTCAGCTGCTCAGCGATCGCTCTAAGAGGGTTTGAAGTCACATTATCGCTCGTGCTCTAGAAGAAATTGCCTGTGGTTTACCTTTGTGTTAGAATTGGCAGACTAATCCGTAAATGGCCCGGCTATGAAAAAAACGCTTATCATCGCCATTTTACTGGCCGCGGTTGTTGTCACCATCGGCGCTGCGTGCGGCAATTCGTCCAAATCAACAACGAACACAAACACCACGAATACCGGCACCTCGAACTCCAATGCAACGACGGGTAATAGCGTGACGATCAGTAACTTCGCTTTCTCGCCCGCGACCCTGACGGTTACGGCCGGCACGGCGGTTACCTGGGTCAATAACGATTCGGTCACACACACGGTTACGGCGAGCGCGTTCAATTCCGGCGATCTCGCTCCAGGCCAGACCTACACCTTTACCTTCTCGACGCCCGGTACGTACGCCTACAGCTGCAGCATCCATCCGACCATGACCGGCACGATCATCGTGCAATAACGAAACATTCAACTACTCCGGCAATATAAAAAACAGGGCCGTATAATCAGGCTCTGTTTTTCATTCGGCCGCGCGCTTCTGTTCTTCAGTGCGCGCCAATATTGTTGACGGGTCGGCACAAACGCGGTATACTCTCCGCGTTCTATGAACGGTACCACAGAGCAGCAAAACTTTCTCGGTCTTGGCATCGCGCCGCAGCTTCTCGACACGCTCGAGCAGCTTGGGTTTACGACGCCGACGCCGATCCAGCACCAATCGATCCCCCCGGGCATTGAGGGAAAAGACGTGGTCGGCGTGGCGCAGACCGGCACCGGGAAGACGATCGCTTTTGGCATACCGATGATCCAGCGTCTGGCCCAGGTAAAGGGCCGCGGCTTGGTCATCCTCCCGACACGCGAACTTGCCTTGCAGGTTGATGAAGCGCTCCACGACATCGGACGGGGCGTCGGTTTGCGGACGGCCGTGTTGATCGGCGGCGCCTCCATGGGCAAACAACTCGAGAGTCTTCGGAAAAAACCGCATATTATCATTGCCACGCCGGGTCGGCTGATCGACCACCTCGAGCAAAAGAATGTCCACCTCGACGACGTTCACATCCTCGTTCTTGACGAAGCCGACCGGATGCTCGACATGGGTTTTGCGCCCCAGATCAATCGGATTTTACAAGCCGTCCCGCCGCCGGCCGAACGGCAGACCATGCTTTTTTCAGCCACGATCCCCGATACGATCATGCAGATTGCCCGGCGGCAAATGCGCCTGCCGGTCCGGATCGAAGTGGCCCGGTCTGGCACAGCCGCCGCGACTGTCGAGCAGGAAGTCTATATCGTGGCCAAAGCGGAAAAAACCAGACTGCTCGAGAAATTACTGCAAGATACGCGCGGCTCTGTGCTCGTATTCATGCGCACGAAACACACGGCGAAAAAACTGACCCGGGCGGTCAAGGCGATGGGTATTCCGGCCGCCGAGATCCATTCAAACCGGACCTTGAACCAGCGCCGCGACTCGCTCGATGGTTTTAAATCAGGAAAATACCGAGTACTAATCGCAACCGATATCGCCGCCCGCGGCATTGACGTGCGCGGCATCGAGCTGGTCGTGAATTACGATCTGCCCGCCCAAGCCGAGGACTACGTGCACCGGATTGGCCGCACTGGCCGTGCCGGACAACCGGGCCGGGCCGTTTCTTTTGCCATGCCCGACCAGCGCGGCGATTTACGAGCGATTGAACGTCTTATTCGCACGACCCTGCACGTGTCAGTCCTGCCTGAACTGCCGCCGGCTCGGCCCCAGCCGCCCCGTTTCCAGCGCACGCCGCCCGCCCGCCCGCAATTGCAGCATTTCCAGCGCAAAACGCAAATAAGCCAAGCACCGGCCACCTCGCCGTACGGCAACAGCCGACCGTTTCATATGAGTTTTCCCAAGCGTCGTCGTCGGCCGCATACTAGGTAGCCCTTGACACGGTAGGATAGATGTGCTATCATACTACCAATCAAGTATTTGTAGGTTTCTAACGCACTTCAGAAAGTCATGCAGGCACGCGCATTCTAACATGCGGTGCTGCGAAGAATAACGTAACAAGAAACCAGGCAGTATCAGTTTTGCGGAATCGAGTTTGATAACGCCAAGAAGCGTCCAGCCCAATTCATTCAGTGGCTTATCGGATCGCAAGCGTCGCTCGTCAGCAGTAAATTGGGACCCTTGAACAGAGGGTTTTTTGATTTATTATTTTCACTTCTAGTTTAAAATTAGGACGCAAATATAACTCCACCTTTTTTGATATTACGATAGCCAAATGAAAACCGCCCGATCCGTGAAGGAAGCGAGCGGGCGAAGGAGCTTGGTGTTAGTGGGCAGTTGAGCCGTTGATGAGCAGGTCGAGATACCGGCGTACGAACGTCCGTTTACCCTGGAACCGGACCTGTTCTTCCTGCGCGAACTGATCGACCAGGGCGTAGTTGGCGTCCATGGTGAGGATGACGGTCAGCGGGCCGAGGTCCTTCACGGTCGTACCCGGCAAAAGGTTGACGATCCGAGCGGAATCGCCGGGAACGCTGGCAAACGTGAAATGATGCGGCGGAATCTGCCGGTCAGCCTTGTACTTGGCCCGTTCCTGGCAGCTTTCCGCCACGATCCGAGACCAGCCGCCGTTGGTGTATTCATCGAGTACGACGTGCTGGCTACCATAGGAGGACATTTCCGCCGTCACTTCATCTTCCGAACCGCGCTGGCCGAGGGTGTAGCCGTTGACAAGGTTGTCTTCGGCGTGTTTCAGCTCGTGCGCCATGAGCAGACCGCGCACCAGCGTGGACAGATCCGTAACGGTGACCAGGAGCGTCCGAAGGCGTGGCAGATAGCCCGCGGCCATAGTTGTGCCGCCGGCTCCGACCGAGAAACCGCTGGGAAACGGCGCCAGATAGAAGCCAGTCGGACCAAGCACCTGTGTAGTGTCTACCGGATAGACTGCCACCGTTGAATCGTCCAGGCAGGCCGGGACGGAGTTCTGACGGAGGAAGTCGAACGAGTGTTTCGCCTGAGCGCTGTGCTCGGCGAGCCGTTCAAGTCCCTTGATGGTCTCATCAACCGCGCGCTTTTCCTCGGGAGTCCACGGATGGACGTGCCGCTGAGGCGCAGCCGGAGGAGCGCTCTGCACCTGAGGGCGAGCCTTCGGTGCCGCTTGCTGCCGGTCAGCGGGCGTGCGTTGGCAGTTTGTTCCAATTAAGGCGGCCAGAAGGACCGCCAACCCGACTGTCCAGAGATCCTTCGTTTTCAAGAGTGAGCCTCCTTATTGGTGAGGGACAACACAGCATCATTCAACCCAAGGGACAAAGAAGTGTAGCAATAATTTACAAAAATGTCAAGGTTCTGATCGCGCCGGATTAATGTTTGACAATCGGCCGACAATCAGCTACGATAGCCCCGTTCCGAATCGGTTACGAGGCACATGGAGAGGGAGGATCACTCAATGGAGTGGAAGCCGAATCCGCTGGGGATCGAGTTCATGGGTGGGACGGAGCTGTACTCGATGGCGGTCCGACCGCCAGCGGGTCGGCAGGTGCTCTTCTCGGGAATCATCCCGAAACAGACCGAGGGCTGCGACCTCGCGGCCCAGGTGGCGGATGTGCTCGGGCAGCTCATGGAACGGTTCGGGCTGGCGGGGTTGACCGTGTTCAACCTCATCAAGATCTCCGTCGCACTGTTTGACCCGGATGGCAAGCCGACGACGTGCGCGGCGATGTACGACGAGTTCAACGCGCTCTATCGGGCCTGGCTCGCGGAGCATGAGGTCGAGCTGCCGCCGGTTCGCTTCTGCGCGGGCGCGTCCTGGGTACCGAAGGATAGCCTGATCGAGGTCGTACCCGAGTGCTTCGAGCCCGCCGCCATCGCTACCGCAGCGTAGCCCGCCGCCGTCGCTGTAACCGACGGTTCCTGTTCTCGACCGACCTGTGATGGGCCGGTCTTTTTTCTTGCCATTTTCCAGTTAATGGCGTAGGCTGGGCGCAGAGGGTTGATCGTTATGCATGGACAGGTCTTAAAGGCCTGGGAGGTACGGATTATGGGCCGAAAACTGAAAGCCCTGGCCGCGCTTGGCAGTATCGCGGCAGCCCACAAGTGCGAAGAGGACGGCCATAACGGAAGCGCAGCACTGTTCTACGCGATTGGGCTCGGTAACGCCTTGTCGCTTGCCCGAGAGCTGGAAGAGGAAGAGGCGGCCGAGCAAGCGGAGATTGAGCGCCAGGAGGAGAAAGACAGGCAAGCGGCTAGGTGGCAGTGGGAGCGGGATCATGTTTGCATCGATTGCCGCCAAGAGTTTGATGAGCTCTACAGCGATGGGCGCTGCTATTCCTGCTGGGGTACGTATGACATGAATATGGACTACGATGACTAGCGAGAGGCAGTCAGATCTTTCATCGCCGCTGGGTACAATCCGGCGGCTTTTCTTATCTTGACACATTTTTGTCGTTCGCTATACTTCCCGCGTGTCTCCGTTTCCGTCGCGTAATATCTGGAGGGTGCCATGTCTGACGGAACGACTCTCCCGGCCGAGAAGATCGGCCAAGCCAAACTGATGCACGTTTGTGCGCAGTGCCTCGTCGAGCAGGAGCGGCCAGACAAGCTCCATGCCTGCCTCGCCGCTGACGGACAGGCCACGCCGTTTACGGCGGTCTACAAGTGCCCGGTCTGTTCTGTCCCGCTCCAGTTCTCCGATCCGGCCAGCCCGATCGGAGAGTGTCCGCGTTGCTGCTACCGGTTCCATAAGTGACGCCCAGCGCGATCGAGCGCTGTTCCGCTGCTTGCCCCCGTGCTTCGCACGTGGGGTTTTCATTTACAGATAAGCGCAGAGGAGTATAATAGACAGTAAAGAACAGGGAGACGCGCCCTGTTTGTTTTTATAATGTCATGCTGAACTTGTTTCAGCATCTCAATACCATAACACACCATGAATTCATATTATGTATACATCATTTCAAATGATCTTGTAACTGTATTATATATTGGTGTTACCAATGATTTACTGCGCAGAGTATACGAGCACAAGAAAGGATTAAATAAAGGTTTTAGTAGCCGTTATCATCTTCACAAACTACTATATTTTGAGGAAACGGATGATGTGACTGCAGCCATCGCGCGGGAAAAACAATTGAAGAATTGGCACCGTCAATGGAAAATAAATCTCATTAAGAAAAATAATCAGAAATTAGTCGATCTGTCCGCTAAGTGGTTCGGAGATCCTGAAACAAGTTCAGGATGACAGTCTTTATTATACAGACAACGATGTATTATCTGTAGACATGCTTGTCATTTGAAAAAAGGCGCTGTTCGGGGTATGCTTCCCGTGTATACGATACGTGATATTTATCTTCAACCTATGCATCGAGAAAGACAGCCCGAACCAATTCAGGGAGATTTATTCCCGGAATCAGCTGAAGCAAAACACGGAGAGAATATCGAGCGGGTGGTCGAGGTGGACCGCCGCCGACCGAGCGCCGTGATCTCGGTTGAGGGCTATGAGATTACATTTGTATTATGGAAGGGGAAGATAGAGGTGGCCGCTACCCAAGGCGCCTTATCGGTGGACGAGATCCCGGAAGCCTGTTTCGCGGCTGCCAAACGGCGCGCGACCGGCATTCTGCGGTCGATCGAGGCGGAGAGAAAACAACAAAAGGTTGATCCGCCGGAGACTCAGAAATAACACCGCGATGTACCACCTCTATATCCTCCGCTGCGCTGACAACACGCTCTACACCGGTATTGCGGTGGACGTTGCGAAGAGGGTAGCGGAGCACAATCAGTCACCGCGCGGAGCGAGATACACCCGATCGCGCCGGCCGGTGAAACTTGCGTTCATGAAAGCATTCCGCTCCCGCGCCAAAGCCTTGCGGGAGGAATACCGGATCAAACAGCTCACGCGGCAGGAGAAACTATTACTCATACGAAACTATAAAAAGCTAGCGTAAAAAACCGGACGTTCTCTAGAACGCCTTTTTGAATTGTGAAAAGAACGCCAGAAAAACATGTTTTTATGGTTGATTTATTGATACAATAAGCGTATGATGTTGATATGAAAAAGAAGGCAGGGAAGACGAAATGTGAGTTAGTTATGTATAAAAATTACTTTGCAAAACCTGGTTTTTGGTTATTTCATGGTGATTGTTTAGAAGTGTTAGCAAAGACAAAAGAAAATTCAATAGATATGATTTTTGCTGATCCGCCATACAATCTTTCGAATGGCGGTTTTACTGTCCACGCTGGACGCAGAGTGTCAGTTCATAAAGGGGATTGGGACAAGAGTAAAGGGGTAGAAAATGATTTTCGGTTTCATTTGAAATGGATAGAGGCATGTCGACGTGTTTTGAAACCCGAAGGAACAATTTGGATAAGTGGAACATATCATTCGATTTATCAATGTGGGTATGCGCTTCAGAAATTGGGATATAAAATTCTTAATGATATTTCTTGGTACAAACCTAATGCATCTCCAAATTTAAGCGGCAGGTATTTCACGGCCAGTCATGAAACATTGATATGGGCGAGAAAAGAGGAAAAGGCAAAGCACACATATAACTATAAAGATATGAAAAACGGTAATTGGCCGAATGATATGTTTAAGAATCCTGGTAAGCAGATGAGAAGTGTATGGAATATACCAAAGGATGAAGATGTGTGGAGCGAAACAACGCCGAAGCCAAATGAGAAGAAGTACGGAAAACACCCGACCCAGAAACCAATCGCTTTATTGAATAGAATAATACAGGCAAGTACAAAAAAAGGAGATTTTGTTCTCGATCCATTCGCTGGGAGTTCTACGACCGGAATCGCGGCGCGTATTTTAGATAGGAAGTATATTGGAATTGATACTGAATCGAACTATTTAGATTTGTCAATAGATAGATTTAAAGATCTTAATAGGGATATTGAAAACAAGCTAATAAAACAAATATGAAGATAATAACACGAGCAACCGCTATACAAAACCTGAAAAAAAATATTGGAAAGGATTTAAGAAAACTAGCTATTGAACACAACATCACGACTTATGAAACCGGTAAGCAGAATAAAGGTTGGAAAGGCCTCGTACTAGAGCGGTTAGCAGGGCTTCAAACTAATGTGTCCAAAGCGCCTAACGGATTATCCTATGAGTTGAAATCAGTGGCCTTTCATCATGTAAAAGGTAAACTTGTGCCTAAAGAAACAATGGCAATAACAATGATAAATCCCGAAGAACTAAAAGCCCATTCGTTTTATGAAAGCCATTGTTGGGCAAAACTGAAATCAATCGTGTTTTGTGCAGTAATGTGGCATGGTAAAAACTCAGAAAGCGCTGAGTTAATAAATGTTGCAAGTTTAGATTTTGCAGAAGACGATGAATTGATACAGGAAATTAAAAGTGATTATGATTTTATTCGCGAGAAACTAATAAAGCACGGTTTTAGTAGTTTAACAGGTGCTGACGGTAAATGGATACAAGCAAGAACAAAAGGTCCGGGACATGGATCAATTAGTCGTGCGTTTTACGCTCGCACAAATCTAGTGAAAAAAATATTTGAGACTGCATCGTAGTATAAAATAATAATATTATACTTTCCATTAACTAGACGGGGTTATGAAAAAGTATCTATTCACGAGTTTGTTTGCTCTGTCGTTGTTGTTTATCGCTGGTTGTAACGGAACAAGCACGAACACAAACATAAATACAGCAAATACCAATACAACAGTATCTGCTAACAACAACACCGAGGTCAATCAAAATACTATTGGTGAAGTAAAAGGGGAGTCAGCCGAACCTCCGGCGGCTAATCTCATTCCGACCCAGCCTGAGCCACGTCCGACGCCACAACCAGAACCCGAAGTAATTCCGCAACCCAAGAATACAGAGCTGCAGGTGCCGCCTACCCCAACGCCAGAGCCACAACCAGCGCCAAAAGTAGTGACACCACCGAAAAATACATGTTGCAAAATTTGTTCTAAAGGTAAAGCATGTGGTGATTCCTGCATTTCACGAAGTTACACCTGCCATAAAGGACCTGGGTGTGCATGTGACCAATAGAAATAATGAGAGACAGAATAATAAAAATGGGCATTGAAGAAGTCTTGAATCAAACACAATATGCTATTGTGGCTTATAATAATATTAATTTTAAAGGAAAAATAAATAATAATATAATATTTTCTTCGATTCATTCTTATTTAACCCACTGCTCCATGATTTCAAAGCTGCTATGGTCATCTGAATTAAGCAACAATGTTTTAAGCAAATCGTTAGCAACTATTCTTGGTATTTCTGAAGATATTAATTTGAAAAGTTATAAATTTAGAAATATTTTAGAACATTATGATGAATATTTAAAAGAATGGATTGATAGAAAAATAATTGGAATAAACATACTTGATAAAAATATAGGCTCAAAAACCGCAATTAATATTAATAATGTAGTTTGGATAAGACATTTTGATCCTTCGACCAAAATATTTACACTATTGGATGAAGATCTGGATCTAAAAACATATTACAAAGAGGTATTAATGATTAATAATAAAGCACAAAAATATTTAAACCCAAAAATTACTTGGGATGATTTGGATGATGAAGAAAAACAATCCCAAGATGAAAATCGTTTAATAGACGAATTGTCAGATGATTATGACACTGATCCAGAAGATACGTTGGAAAGACTGGAAGATCTAGGCTTAGACATTGAAGATTTAAATATCTAAAATTAAATGAAATGCCCACTTCGTGTATGCGGGTGTTTTTTGTAAGGAATCTCTCCCAACGTCAGCGGTTTTACAATAATAAAACCCAGGCGCTCTCGTCGAGCGCCTGAGCTGTTATCATCCGTTGTTTAATTGTTGTGCATTGGTCGCATACCATGTCCGCCCATGCCGGCATCTTGGCCGGTGAGCTGATAGTTCGCGTCGAAGTAGACTGTGACCCGGCTGCCGTCCGCTTTGGTCATGTGCGCCTCGTAGACCGCTCCTTCCGCGTCCGTCTCGACGCGCTGGATGGTCCCGCCGGGCACGGCCGCGAGCGCGGCCTTGGTGACATTAGCGGCGGTGTCGCCGGTCAGGAGTTCCTCTCTCACGCCGTTTGCGCCGATATGCCCGCCCTTGGTCGGGTCAGGCTGGGCTGATGGGGTCGTGATGGTCGAAGAATTTGTCGTGGCTGTCGTGGCGGTATCTTCAGCGTTGGCGGGATGGGTCCGCAGGAGCGAACCGACGCCGGCGCCGATGAGAAGCGCTCCGACGACCAGACTGACGATCAATCCTTGTTTCTTGGTGGGTATAGGTATCACCTCCTTTATCCCCCTCTTTGTTAGGTTATTTTCACGATAGCGGATAGAGCTGAAGACAAGCTTATTTTTCCGGCATTTGTGTGGATAAGTGGGGAAGGAGTGATAAATAGCTAATATTCCTCGAGCGAACCCCCGCATTTTATATAAAAGCGTGGGGGTAGTCGAGGAATATTTTTTGTATATTACGAGCTGATGGTTAGTGTTTGGCCGATCGTTTCCGGTGTGTCGAGCGCTCTCAAGAGAAAACCGGCCACATCGGCGCGTGATATCTTGGAAAATGGGTGGATGTAGAGGCTTTTACCTGAGCGACAGGCGCCGGTCAGCGGTCCGTTGGTCAGCCGGGCCGGCCGGACGATGGTCCAATCCAGGTTGCTGGCGCGGATAAGCCGCTCCTGGTCGGGCAGGTCGGCGAAGAGGTTTTTTAGAAACAACCGGATGAAAAGCTTCTCCGGGTAAAATATATGCGTACTGACGCCAAAGGCAGTCACAAAAACAAGCCGTCGCACGCCGGCTGCGGTCATGCCGGCAATAATGTTCTTTGTCCCTTCAGACACGGCCCTGATCCGGCCGCGGATCGCTTGACGGGTCGGATTGCCGAGCACGCTGATGACCGCGTCCTGGTTGCGGATCGCTTCCGCAACTTGGCCGGCGTCTAGGACATCACCCGTGAAGGCGACGAGTTTTTGGTTTTGGATCGGCAGCGCTTCGGGATGGCGGACAAACGCGGTCACGGTAAAACCGCGCTCGAGCGCTTGGCTGAGCAGATGGCGACCGGTCCGGCCGCTGGCGCCAAAAATAAGGACGCGTTGATAATCAGGCCGGGAATTTTGTGATACCTGGGGTATCATACGTACAGTATACTACGAATCACGTTTATTTTTCATGAATACGCGGAGCTAGCCTGGTTTTGCTGGTTTTTTTATCTGAGCAAGGGTGGTATACTTAGGTGGCCATTAAGTAATAATTCTTTGAATATCGGCTTATGAAAACCATAACGATCAAACAAGGCGGGATGTTCCCCCAGTCACCGCACGAATTGTACGAAATCTGGCTGGACAGCAAGAAACATGCTGCGCTGACCGGCGACGAGGCTGAAATAAGCCGGAAGGTAAAAGGCTTGTTTTTCGCCTTCGGCGGCTGGGCGACCGGGGTCAATATGGAACTGGTCAAGGATAAAAAAATCGTCCAAACCTGGCGCGGCGACGACTGGCCCGAAGGCGTCTTTTCCACGATCACGCTCAAATTATTGCCGGCCAAGGGCGGCACGAAACTGCTATTTACCCAGACCGGCGTCCCGGCGTCAAAGGCCAAGGGCGTGGCCCAGGGTTGGCGTGATTACTACTGGACGCCGCTGAAGAAAAAAGCAAATAACAAGTAATAAATAAGAATTAACAAGGTATAAAAGATGATCCTCGTTGTCTACACCTCCACCTATGGCAATACGAAAAAGATTGCCGAAACGATCGCGTCAGTCGGTGGTTCAGATGCCCGCCTCGTGAAGGCCTCTGAGGCCACCCCCGAACTAGTTAAGCGTGCCGGTCTTTTGATCGTCGGATCAGCCACTCAGGGAGGCCGGCCGATGCAGGAATTACAGTCATGGCTGAAGAAACTGCCGGCCATGTCGCTACAGAATATCCGAGTGGCGGCTTTTGATACCCGAATCGACGTGACCGGAAAAAACTTCTGGCTGAAACTGCTGGTCCGTACGATTAAATACGCCGCGGAAAAAATCGAGGCGTCGCTGGTGAAAAAAGGCGGCCAGCCCGCCGCCGAGCCGGCCGGTTTCTTTGTTCTCGACAAAGAAGGCCCGCTGAAGGATGGGGAGATCGAGCGGGCGAAGGAGTGGGCAAAAGGTATTATTGGTCAACAAAAAACTGAATCATGAAAACGGTGTTTATTATCTTTCTTGCCCTGACCGTTGCCGCGGCCTTGGCCGCTGTATATTTTATCGCCGTGCCAATCGACGGTACCTGCAATACCTGTCCCGACTGTTTTATCGACGGTTGGTCGCCTGGCTCAATCGTCGCTGTGCAGCTTGATTGTCCCAACCAGTTGATCGGAGCTGGCGCGGATTTACCAGGTCTGCCGATCACCTCGAACATATTGCCCGTTGACCTGATCGCATTCGCTATCGTGTCAGGCCTGGCCGCCTGGCTGTTTCGTCCGAGGAAAAATAAAGTGCCAACTCACCAATAAATAAGGTTCTAATATCCAAGTCAGCCATTTTCAACTTTCCGCGCCGTAACAAAAAGCTTGATTAAATCATTTCGATAATAAACATGCAACCACATATGGATCAAACTTGGCAATGCCCAAAATGCAAACGCGAGTTTGCCAAAAAGAACCAGCAGCATTCCTGCGTTGTCTACCCGCTGGCCAAGCATTTCGAAAACAAGCCGTACGCGAAAGAACTTTTTCAGCATTTACAAAAACGGATTAGAGCCAGCATTGGTCCGGTTAAAGTTGAGTCCTTGCCCTGCTGCATCCATTTTGTCAGCAGCTATACCTTTGGCGGGGTCTGGGCAATGAAGGACGGTATCCGAATTGATTTCCGGGTCGACCATCCGATCAAAAGCCGGCGTCATTTTAAGAAGTTGCGGATGTCGGCTAACCGCTATTTGTATTATTTTGACATTAAAGAAAAGGAAGAAATCAGTCGCGAACTGATCGGCTGGATCGGGGAGTCGTACCATTTGCACGGTGGCTGATATATTCTGGCCAGGTGCCGGATAGTATATACTTCACAGACGCTCCGATAGGTGCCACCCTTTAGCTAGGACGCAGAATTAACGCCTCAGAAAAAATATTATGGACCCAGACATTCAAAAAAAACTTGAGGAACACGACCGTTTGCTGGCCGAAATTTTTAAATCAACTGAGAAAACACGGAAATACATTCTCTGGTCGGTCATTGGCAGCGTCCTCCTTTTTATCATTCCGCTGATCATCCTGATGTTTCTTATCCCGATGTATTTGAAAGCGCTCGATTTTAGCGGCTTGGGTTTGTAGGGAAAATAATAATTTAATACATTTTGTTATGAGCGACATCTATTCCGTGCTCGGCTGGGGCTCGCCAATCGGCACTGGGGCGTTTCTGTTACTGCTCGGCGGCTTTATTTATCTCGTCTCAAAATCGGCCAAGAAAAAAGCCTAGTCTGCGCCTTGGCCGATAAAAAAGGACCCCGTGAAGTGGAAACGGGGTCCTTTTCGTACGCATTAATTGTTAGGCAGGAATGCCTTGAGAACTCAACCTGACAGAAGAAGAATAAAGGTGCTTAGGCTCGCTTTATTGACCATATTCAGTCTCCTTGCCAGTGTTAATTGTTAGTATTCTTCCCGGTTGGAGGCGGGGGTGCGACCTCGGCACCGGGTCAATTGTTATTTTGATGGTATCTCAGGCAAATTTGTCACGTTGCATGATGTCGTCATATTTTTACGCACAGATACAACCGACATTTTTCTCTGCTAAACACATAATAAATTATTTGTCTGAAGGAGAGCTGAAAACGGGCGAGAATTTTTTATTATAAACGACGAAGAGGCAAGAGCGCACATTATCCCAACAAAAGAGACGCAACGAGAGGCTGGACCTTGACTTTTTGTATAGTTTCAGTACACTCGGCCTATGGTCGCGGGTTATTTGGCGGGCGCCAATCACACCGTGTCCAAGGAGGAGGTGTTGATGAGACGATTCTGGTGTCTGTTTCTGCTGGTGCTGTTGCTGGCCAGCGTAACCGTCGCGTCTGCCCAGCCGATCTATTTTCAGCGAACCTACCCGGTGACACTCACCGAGTCGGCTTCGTTGGCGCAGCTGATCGAGGCTGGCGCCTATGATCGAGTGAACCCTGATGTCACGAACGAGAATTTCCGGCCGGTGATGACAGCGGGGACATTCGAGATCGTCCTGAAGCAGTACGGCCGGCCGCTGAAAACCGGCGAACTACGGAAGCGGCTGGACAAGGACGGGCTCATTCCCGTCACGCTGCCGCAGCTGCTGGCTTTCGGCGCCGCTTATCCGGAAGTCCAGCGCCACTACCACATCGCTTGCCTCGGCACCGTCTGGGTGCAGAGATCGCTCTACAAGGATCGAGAATCGAACAAGGAGGTCGAGCGGCAGGACGCGCCGAACCAGATCGTCTTTCTCCGGGGCAGCTCAACGGAACGTTCTGTCAACACCTGTCTGGAGGACAACATCTGGGTCGAGAACGCCTGCTTCGCCTGTATCAAGAAACCGTAGCCCGAAGGGGGCTGCGCGCACAAATTGGGTCTGCCCTGCGCGAAGGCGTGGGGCGTTTTATTTAGAAAAGATATCTCCCCATTTACCCTCCTTCGCTAAAGCTTGGGAGGGCTCAGTCGAGAGATACATTTATATTGAATCAAACGGTATTAGCAAAACACCGGATGACCCGTTCGATTTCGGCGAGCCAGTCCTGGCCGAGTTTGTCGAAATCAATCCGGATCTGGTTTTCGCCGAGAACCCAATCGGGATTTTTAGCCAGCAAATTCTTGATCTGACCGGGGGTATAGAGATTTTTAAATTCAATGATCAGCCGGCGTCTTGTCACGCCCTGCTCCAGCGCTAAATCAATCGTATCAATCGTGGCGACGTCGGTGTCTTGGCAGGCGAGTTTGAGCGCGAGCAAACGGCGAAGGTTTTCGACGTTCGGCGGCGGCGGGCCGTATGATTGCGCCAGTTTGGCAAACCGCTCGTCGAGCTCATCCGCGTCGACGCTGTCGGACAGGTCGCGATAGACCTGGAGCCGGCGGTTTTCTTGTTCAATGTAATCAGGCGGGATGGTAATCGGCAAGGGCAGGTCAATGGAAATATCGCGTAACTCTTTGGCCGGCTTGCCGGATCGGAGCTCTTCAACCGCCTGGCTGAGGAGGCGCGAATACAAGCTCAGCCCGATCGCATTGACGCGGCCATGCTGCTCCCGGCCGAGGAGATTGCCGACGCCCCGGATTTCCAAATCGCGCAGCGCCAGCTGGAAACCGGAGCCGAGCTCTTTGGCGTCGAGAATCGCCTGGAGCCGCTTCTTCGCGACGCCGGTCAGTTTTCTCTGGGGGTAGAGAAAATAGGCAAAGGCCTGGCGGTGGCCCCGACCGATCCGGCCGCGCAACTGATAGAGCTGGGCCAGGCCGAACCGAGTTGCGTCCTCGACGATCAGGGTATTCACATTTGGCAGGTCGAGGCCGTTTTCGATAATCGTCGTCGAGACAAGAATATTCAGTTTTTGATTATCGAAATCGGACATCGTCTGGGCGAGCTGGACGTCGGGGAGCTGGCCATGAACCACGCCGATGGTCGCATTCGGAATCAGACGCTGAAGCTGGTTCGCCTTGAGATTTATCGTTTCAACTTTATTATAGAGGAAATAGACCTGCCCGCCGCGCTGCAGCTCGAAATCAACCGCTTCTTTAATAATTTCATCGGCGTGCGGACGGATGATCGTTTCGATCGGCTGGCGGCCTTCGGGCGCGGTTCGGATGACGCTCATGTCTCGGAGCGTCGAGAGGCCGAGGTTCAATGTGCGCGGAATTGGCGTGGCGGTGAGGGTCAGGACGTGGCTGTCGACCCGCAGGGCTTTCAGTTTTTCCTTGTGCTTGACGCCAAAGCGCTGTTCCTCGTCGATGATAATCAGTCCGAGATTTTTGAAATGCACGTCAGCCGAGAGCAGTCGGTGCGTGCCGATGATAATATCTACCTCGCCGGTTTTTAATTTTGCCACCGCCTCTTTTTGCTGCGCCGCTGTCTTAAATCGGCTGAGTGCCTCGATTTTCACCGGAAAGCGGGACAGCCGGCTATGGAAGGTGTCAAAGTGCTGTTGGACTAAGATGGTGGTCGGCGCCAAGATGGCGACTTGTTTTTTATTCATCGCCATTTTCAGGGCGGCACGGATCGCGACTTCGGTTTTACCGAAGCCGACATCGCCGCAGATCAAACGGTCCATCGGCTCTGTTTTTTCGAGATCGCTGATGACGTCGTGGATGGCTTTGGCTTGGTCGGCGGTTTCCTGATAGGGGAATGATTTGGCCAGCTCGATTTCGGCCGGCGTGGCCGGTTCGCACGGTTCGACGACCGCCAGCCGCCGGTTGGCGTAGAGCTTGATCAGTTCGTCGGCGATTTGTTTCGCCTCTTCTTTGATTTTTTGCGTGACCTGACGCCAGGTGGTGTTTGACAGGCGGTGAACGGCCGGCCGCTCCGAGCCGACGTATTTATCGATTTTATAGGCCAATTCAACGGGTACGGAGAGTTTGTCTCGTTCGGCATATTCCAATTCGAGATATTCTCTGGCGATGCCGTCGACGACGTGTGTGGTCATGCCCCGGAACCGGCCGACGCCATGGTCGAGGTGGACGACGTAATCGCCCGGCTCGAGCTCGGCAATGAAACTGATAATCTCGCGGCGGGTTTTCCGGCTGGTTTTTTTCGGACGGGCGGATGGACTTGTTTCGCCGCGCGGCGAACCGAACAGCTCAAATTCCGTCAGCAGGACGCTCCGGCGCTCGCGGGAAACGAAACCCGGCTCCGGACGAATCGTCGGGTCGAAGTCAAGCTCGGTCAGCGAAAGCGGGGCGGAGTTCGGTTTTTCCTTTTGCCAGAGACGCTTGAGGCCGTCTTTCAGGGTAGCCGGAATAAAGATAGAGTATTTGTTTCGCTGCCAATCTGAGAGCGAGGTGAGAAATTCCGTCAACCGTCCGTGGAAGAGCGGGGTGGGCTTGAAGTCAAGTGTGTTTTCAGCCCGTCCGGTTGGGAGGGCGTGGAAAACGTATTGCGGCGATTGGGCAACCCGCTGTTCGATTTTTGACCAGTCAGGACTGGTCTTTTCTAATTCATCAGGATCTGAATAAACAACGGTAAACGGCGCCTTGGCCGCGAGCGTGAGATAGTCAAAAAGAGAGCCTTGCGCGTCAGCGAGTTCAAGGCGGGCAGGTAAGAGTTCAAGCTCAGCCAACTTTTCTAGATTGCGGCCGGTGACGCTGTCAAAACGGGTAATCTGATCAATGGCAGTTGGTCCAAATTCGCACCGAAACGGGTGCGCTGAATTGGGCGGAAAAATATCCACGATATTGCCGCGGCGCGCAAACGTGCCGATCGCGTCAGCAGTGGTGTTGAACTCATAGCCTCGGACAACCAGCTCGTATGAAAGTTTGGCTGGCGAGAGCTGTTCTGTCACGCTGAGGCGCAAGGTTTTTTTGGTATAGTCGTCAGGCGTCGGGACCGTGCCAAGAAACGCTTCGACCGGGATGATCAGCCAGCCAGGCTGGGCCGTTAAAAACCACCAGAGGCAGGCTGAGAGCTGGTGATCATGGAACAGTAAAACCGGCTGAACGCGCTTCGTTTTTTCCTGCCAAATCTTCAAAAAATAAGCGACTTGTTCGGCCTCAGCCGCGGTCTGCGTCAACCACAAAATCCGCTCGTCTTTCTGAAACGGGGTATCTCGGTTGGTCAGGAGAAATGTCTTGGCTGAGAGCGATGGCACGCCAGAAATATGGCAAATACCCTGGGCATCGCGTCTCAGGGGGTGCAAAATATTCATTTCTACTATAATTTTAGCACAATCTCGGGATGGAAGCAAGGTCACCTTGACAAGTTTCCTTTCTGTGCTAAGATGGTCTATCTGTTGAATATTCCGCGGGAAATGGCCTTTTCATTACTACCAGCAAGCGGCGAACATTGCGATTACCCCTCCTATTCGCGACAGTAGCCACAAGGCATAGATTATCCGATTTTTCGGACCGATCTTGCGCTTGTTGGTAGTAATGAGATGGTCACCGGGCAGCCGCTGAGGCGGCGTTTTTTATTATCAGAACCGTGATCACTTGACAATGAATCGTATAATGATATTCTGATACATCGTACGGTGGTCATGGCACATCAGGGGCTCCGTTTCACAGACAAGAAGGAGGAGGACGGTATGAGCGGGATACTTCCATCGACCCAGCCAGTCAATCTCAGGGGTTTGGCGCGATTGACGGAAAGGCAATTCGGCCATCCCCTGGAAGGAATCCAGGAGGCGCTGGGTGACGACTTCGGCTTTCCCGAACTGACCTTGGGCGATCTCACGGTCGCGCTCGAGCTGACCCTGACGCGGGCCTGTCCGGATGCGGATTTCAGGCGGCTGGACGGTTTTGAGCCGCGAGCCTTGCCGGTGTTCCTTTGCGACCGCGCCACGGCGCTGGCTGAGAAGTTCGGCCAGCCTGGACGCGTGGATATCGCCTTGGTCTATCTCTTGCAGAGCCTTCATGCCCTGCTCAAGAACCGCCAGGCGTCCGTCCACGTCTTCAGCTGCTACCTCGTTTCCACGCTCTGCCGGGAACTGCTCAGCGCCCTTCAGAGAGACCACAGTCCGGCGGGTGTGGAACGGTATCTGCTGAACAGGCCGGAAGTCGTTTCGCTGGCTCAACGGCTGGGCGCCCGGCCGTTGTGCTACCTGCCGGAGGGGGAGAAGCAGGCGCGCGCGTTTGTCGGGTCGCCGGACGACCAGCCGTCACTGGATGACGGGGAGCTCGTCCGATACAAGCATCTGCTGGACACGAAAGCAAGGGAAGGCGGCTGTTGGGCTCTCACGGACGAAGAAGCGATTGGCGTCGCGATCACCCAGATACGCGAGGCGATAGCCCGCGAGTCGGAATTCGGCCAGGCGGTTGCTGATCACCTCCGGCCGTTGCTGGAACGCTATAGGCTTCCGGCAGGCGCCGCCATCACTGTCAACTGCACTGCGGTCCCGAACTTTGAAGGGGTCAGCGAGATTCGGGTGACCGCCGGCAGCTGGCCTGGGGTGAGCGGCATGATGTTCGTTATGGTCACCGGCGGCGACGTGTCGATGTTTCAGCAGTTGCTGAGGCAGCTCGCCTAGGACTCGACATTCATCCGTACTGCACACATCTGCGCGGCCACGACAGGAGTATACCTGGGGTGGCCTTTTCATTACTACCAGCAAGCGGCGAACATTGCGATTACCCCTCCTATTCGCGACAGTAGCCACAAGGCATAGATTATCCGATTTTCGGACCGATCTTGCGCTTGTTGGTAGTAATGAGAAGGTCAAAAAATGGCTGCTGTTTCAGCAGTTTTTTATTAGCTATTGCCAAGAAAAACCTATTTGCTATCATACGTTCTAACACGGTAGACTGGCCGCGTGGTTCTTGGAGGCGGTTGGGCGGGGATCAGAGTTTGCTCTGGGCGGCCAGTTTACCTGTCCGTTGTACACCGGGAGTGGTTTCGGCCACTCTCTTTTTCTTTTGGTTGGAGAGGAGGCTGAAACAAAAAAGAACCCACTAACAGCGGGAACCAACAACATCCGAATTTGTTCGTATTAATTAAACTTGTTCATCGCCTCGGCCAGCCCTTTGCTCAGCGCTAGCTCGATCGCTTCGGCGGACTCAGCGATGATCTCGCGTAATAATTTTTTCTGTTCGGCTGAGAACGTATCTAGAACGAACCGGGCCATCGATCGTTTATGATAGCGGGCCAGGTCTTTCTCAGCGATTCCGAGCTTGATGCCGACGCGGCAACGGGAGAATTCAGTTGTTCCTAGCTGCTCAATGACTGAGGCAACGCCGTTGTGACCAGCGGACGTTCCATAAGGTTTCAATCGTATCCTGCCAAAGTCAATATCAACGTCATCATAGACCAAGATCAGATCGTTTGGCTCAAGTTTGTAATACTGAAGGACCGCGGCCACAGCCTGACCCGACAGATTCATGTAGGTTAACGGTTTAGCTAAAATGACTGCCTGTCCGGCCAGCGCGCCTTTGGCAATTTCTGCCCGGAGGTTTTTATTGGCTTTAAATGCTCGGTCGGCCTTTTTCGCCAAAGCGTCGAGTACCATAAAGCCGATATTATGGCGGGTGGCGCTGTATTTTTTGCCCGGATTACCGAGCCCGATAATGCATTTCATGAGCGGCCAACGAATTTTTTAAAATGGAAGACGAGCGGGGTACCAGTAAGGTGAAAGCGTTCGCGCAATTTTTTCTCGAGGTATTTGAGGTAGAAATCAGGCAGATTACCTGGGATGTTCGCACCGACGGTAAAAGACGGTGGTGTCGTCGCGGATTGCGTGATGGTGAGCGTCGCGTGGATGTTCCGTTTGGCCGTCACCAGCGGCGGATGCTTTTGACGGAGCAGGGCGACGAACGCTTCTTTCAGCTCTTTCGAATCAAGCCAGCGTTTTCGGTTTGTTGCGACGTCGATCGCCAGCGGAAATATTTTATGAACGCCGGCCCGCGTTTTTGCCGAAACAGCCACGATCGGTGCCCAGTCAAGGAAGGGAACTGCGTCAGCCACAACCTTTTCGACGGTCTGATCGGTTGTTGTCGCGTCTTTTTTCACCAGGTCGCTTTTGTTCGCTAAAATAATCAAGCCCTTTTTGGCCGTAATGATCCACTGGATGAGGTGTTTGTCCTGGTGGGTAAGCGGTTCTGAAAGATCGATCACGAGCAGCGCGACGTCGCACCGGCGGATAGTCTCCAGGGTTTTCGACTCGCTCAGTTTTTCTAGGGTTTTTGTTTTTCGGTACGCTTCCCGGATCTTACTGTGTTTCCTCAATCCGGCCGTGTCAATTATACAGATGAGTTGATTTTGATAGTGCACATAGGTGTCGTGTGATTCCCGAGTGGTGTAGGGAATGGGCGTGACAATCGAGCGTTCTTCGCCGACCAGGGCGTTGACGAGCGATGATTTTCCCGCGTTCGGCCGACCGATGACGGCAATCCGCAGGTCGGGTTTCGGCGCCTGCTCGGCCGCCTGGCTGTTTGGAAACAACTTCTGGTACATGGCATCCAAGAGATCGCCAGTGCCACTGCCGTTTTTTGCCGAGAGGGGGATGATGTCTGGCCACCCGAGCCGGGTAAATTCTGAGGCGGCGCTTTCGCGGTGATTCACGTTATCGAGCTTATTGACCGCGACGAGCGTTGGCTGTTTCAGCGCTTGGATGAACCGGCTGGCCTCGCGATCTTGAGGCAGTAAACCGCTCTGCCCATCCACTACAAAAATCAGAAGGTCGGCCGTTTTTGTGGCCAGTCGAATCTGTTTCAGGATCTGCTGCTCGATCACGTTCTTCGGGTCGATATCAAGACCGCCTGTGTCAACCAAGCGGAATTGGCCGCCCCGCCATTGCACAAAGGTTTCATTTCGGTCGCGTGTCGTGCCGGGAATATTCGAGGTCATCGCCTTCGCGGTCTCGGCCAGTCGGTTGTAGAGCGTGGACTTGCCGACATTAGTCCGACCGATAATCACGGCAGTTTTCAAATCAGGCATAGCCGGGATTAATAACGATTGGTATTAGCGTTTGTGTTGGTGGTGGATTTCTTGGGTATGTCGGGTTTTTTCGCATCCGTGCCAAGGATGACGAGAATGTCGATATTATCCGATTTTGGCTCCGGGGTATTGCTTAGGTTGCTGAGCGAGTTTTCGAGCGCGCTATTACTGAGATTTGAGTTGTTGCTGTTATTTATTAAGAACGGGGGAGCGGAGGAATTGACTGTTCCGCCGATGACGCTTTTTAGCTGTTTTAGCGTTTCCGGTTTTTGGCCAAGCGTCAAATCGTAGATCTGGGTTTCGGTATAGGTGCGGTCCTGGGCATTCGTCACTTTTATCACATTGAAATTCAAACCCTGAAGCTGCCGGGCGATCGTATCCCCGAGCCCGGCAATGGTTGTGCCGTTTTGAATCTCAATCTTGGCGCCTTCTTTTACGAGCTCGCTGTATTGAAAAATGTTTTCAAAAAGGTCCTGTATTTCAGAATACTTGCCGGTGCCGATGCGCGGCTCGAGTAGGTAGGCACCGTCAATGCCGGTGGTTGTTTTAAGGAGTCCGCCCGCCGTCGTATCAAGCACCCGCGTCATGATTTTTGACGTATCGAGATCGCCCACCAAGTTTGCCAAGCGAAGGATTTCCCACGGTTCCATATCGGTTTTTAAGTGGGTGCCGAGCGCATCAGAGATGTCCATTATTTTTTTGGGATTTGTTAAGGTTCCAAGGGAGAGCAGTTCTTTCTTCAGGGCGGAGAGGACGTTTTGCTGACGGCGCGAACGGGCGAAATCCGAGCCCTCGCCGTTATTCCCGTGGCGTGAACGGACATATTGCAAGGCTTTTTCGCCGCTCATGGTTTGCGGCCCGACTTTAAATGAAATGGTTTGATAGCCATGGTTGTAGTCGGGGTATTCATAATCGGAAAACGCGTTCTCGACGGTGATGTCGAGGCCGCCGACCAGGTCGACGATTTTACGGAAGCCGTCAAAATCAACGGACGCGTAGTACTGGATCGGTTGGTCGAGCGTTTTTTCTAAGACGTCCTGGAGCAGCCATTCGCCGCCTTGTTCGGGCGTCTGGAGATAGCCAAAGGCGTTGGCGTTATTGACCTTGCGGTAGCCGTATTTCGGAATATCCACCACGAGATCGCGCGGGATTGAGAGCAGGGCGACTTCTTTCGTCGATGGTTTTAAGCTCGCGACAATGATCGTGTCGGCGAGATAGGCGCCGTCATGACCCGCCCCGCCCATCCCGACGAGTAGGATGTTCACCCGGTCATTCTCCTCGCCCTTTATTTGCTTGTCGCCGCTGGTTACCAAACGCTTGATTTGATCGAAAAAACCGACGTTTTGCCGGCTAAAAATGCCCTCGCCCGAAAGAATGATTTTATACGAAAAGGCGAAGCCAAGAATCAGCAGAAAGACGATCAGATATAGGCCGGTCTTTAATATAAAAATCGGCCAGCGTTTCTTTTTCTGGTCAGAAGGCTTTTTTTGCTCAGCCACCGGCTTATTCTCAGGCGAAGGCTTGAGGTCTACCTTGTTGGACGGTAAAAGAGTCATGCTCAAGAATTATAAAACACTTATTGGTATTCGTCAAAAGATCGTTACGCGCTCGGTTTTTGCTGCGACAGCCCGGCCCGGATTTCCTTAAATGAGGTGCCGGCGACATTCGTCATAATAAGGGCAATCAGGAGCGGGGCGAGAAAACCGACCGTCCGGGAGATAAAAACGGCGATGGTGGCGGGTTCATTGCCTACCCCCAAGAGCGAGTAGAGAAAAAGCATTGAGAGGTCCATGGCGCCGATGCCGAGCGGCAAAAAGGAAAGGATGGCGGCCAGCGTGCCAATCGCTTCGACGCCCAGGACAGCCAGGGGAGAAACATGAACATCGAGCGAGGCCAGCACCGACCAGGAGAGCACGGCTTGGGTCGACCAAGTGAGTATCGTGAATAGCGTGAGGGGAATGAGTTGAGCTTTCTGGCCGCTCGCCTTGACGCTGGTGAAGTTCTCAAATATGTTACGAAATCGCACAGGCACGAAGCGGGTCAGCCAGTGAAGGTTGCGCAGCACGATCAATAAGCCAATCATCACGACCAGGAGCGCGATAAAGCCCCAGGTGAGTTTTGAGCCCTTCATGAATTGGAGCGCGAAAAAAAGACCCGCCAGGCTGAGAAAGAGAAAATCGAATACACGTTCAAAAATTGTCAGCGCCGTTCCGGTTAGAACCGGCACCTGGCGCTGTTTCAGTAGGTATATTTTTGTCGCCTCGCCGAGCCGACCCGGCGTCATCATGGCGATGGCAATCCCGACCATCTGGATGAATGATGTTTGCGAAAAAGAGAATTTATAGCCATAATATCGAGTCACCGCACCGAAGCGGGTGATCTTGAAGAGTAAACTCAGCGCGAAGAAAAGAAGCCCGACAACAAGATAAATTTTATTCGATTGAGCGAGTAGATCGCCGATTTTTTTGTAATCCAAACCCCACAAAAACCAGATCAGAAAGCCGATGATCGCGAGGTTGATAATAATGATGATGATTTTTGCTTTTTTCATACGCGCTTCGAGTATAAAGATTATTCTCGACCCTGTCAGTGTACCAAATATTGACCAGGTCGGCTAGTTGCTGATTGGGCGGTTATCCGATAGAATAAAGGCGTTGTTATCATTGAGACATCGTGTCCGTGCGACCGCCCTCATCGAAAACTATCTTCACTGTGGCCTTGGTCGGCCTGGTGATCTTCGCCGCCGTTTTTTCGTTGCTCAAAAGCGGGTATCCAAAAAATCACGACCTCGAATTATATCCGATCTGGCAGACTGAATTTGACGCTGGGATACGCGAAGGACATTTTTTACCGCGCTGGTCGCCCGACGTTTGGATCAGCTACGGCAGCCCGCTTTTCAATTTTACGCAACCCTTGTTTTTTTATCTCGCCGAGATCTGGCACCTCATTGGGTTCGGCATCATTACTTCAATTAAACTGACACTGATTTTTGCAACTCTTGCGGGCGGCTGGTTTATGTATCTGTTTACCCGGCAATATTTCGGCCGGCTAGGCGCTCTCTTCTCAGCCAGCGTGTTTATGCTCGCGCCGTACCATATCGGTCTTGTCTACGACCGAGGCGCTTTTTCCGAATATCTGGCGATTAGTCTCGCGCCGCTCTGTCTCTACGCCGCCGCTCGGCTCGGACGCGATCAGTCGCGCCGCAATTTTTTTCTCCTGGCCGGAGCCATTGCCGCCCTGGTTTTATCGCACAATATTTCGATGCTGATATTTCTGCCGCCGATTCTTCTCTTCATCCTTCTGTTTTCGAAACGGAATATCCGAGCCTGTTTGGTCCAGGCGGCCGCCGTGGCCACCGGCTTTTTACTCAGCGCCTTTTATTGGGTACCGGCTTTTTTTGAACGACAATATCTCAATCTCGACAACCTTACCTCGGGTCCGTATGACTTTCACAATAATTTTAGTTCACTGAAAGAAATATTAATTTCGAACTACTGGTCGAATGGCGTTGTTTTTCTCCAGGTAAGCTTCGTTGCCAGTTTTATCTGTCTCGTCAGCGCCGTCTTGATAGTAAAAAATTGGCGCAGACAGAAAGCTGCGCGTCCGGCCGCCTATTTTCTTTTGCTCTCGGTCAGCGCACTTATTGCCACAACCGCCTATTCGCGCCCGGCCTGGGAAGCCATCCCGCTGCTGAAGTATATCCAGTTTCCCTGGAGGTTCTTAGGGCTATTTGATTTGAGCGTTGCTTTCCTGGCCGGCCTGATCGTTTGGCCAGAAGTGCAGCGCTTGTTCTCCTGGCTGGCGGGGAAGATCCGGCCGCGCTGGACATTTTCGTTCTTGCCGATCAGCGGGGCGCTCATTGTCCTATTGATTCTCGGGTCGACCGACTGGCTTGGCCCGCTGGGCGGGTATTTTTCTGAAAAAGCCGATCCGCACTACCAACCGAAGCAGGCGCTCATCGACCAATTTCTTACTGTAGAGCGATACAACACATTTGGAATAAAAACAGCCATCTTTCCGCGTTACAATAACCTCGACGCGCTTGAGGGATTAGTTGAAAAAAATATCTATCAAATGCGCGACCGTGTTCTTGCCGGTCAGACTGTCGATTTTTCAAAGACGGAGGTTATTAATGGAGAAGCCGCTGTCGCGCCACTCAAGCTCCAAACCACCCGACAAGAATACACGATTACCGCTCGGACCGAAGCTCGCATCCGGATCAACACCTTTTATTTCCCTGGCTGGACGGCGGAACTGAATACCCGGCCGGCTGCAATCGTCTTGAATTCAGATTACGGCCTGATGGAATTTATCGTTCCACCGGGCCGGCACACGCTGGTTCTCAATTACCTCAATACGACAATTCGAGCGGTGGCTGACCTGATCTCATTCGTGACCCTTATCGGACTCGGTTCATTGTTACTCTGGCGGTGGGCGAAAGAAACACGAACATCTTCTCGGGATTGATATGGAGACAAAAAACACCCTCAGCAGGATAAGGAAATATTACCAAGTCGCGCTGTTTGTTTGTATCAGCGGTCTCGTCGTATATTTAAGTTTGGCGGCGCTCATGCAAGCCGGTTTTCCCTCGAATCATGACCGGAATCTCTACATGAACTGGCTGTATGAGTTTGATCTCGGCATTCGGCAGGGAAATATCCAGCCGCGCTGGGCGCCGGACGTCTGGATCGGCTATGGCGCGCCGATCTTCAATTTCATCCAGCCGGGGTTCTATTATCTCGCCGAAGCGTTTCATCTCATCGGGTTCAATCTGTTAAACTCGGTCAAGGCCGTTATTGTTGTGAGCGTTATCCTGGGCTATGTCTCAATGTTTTTTTGGAGTCGGCAAATCTGGAAAAACTCGTGGGCGGGACTGGCTTCTGCCACGCTCTATATTTGGTCGCCCTACCACCTCGGCAGTCTCTACCTCCGGGGTTCGTATGCGGAACTGCTCGCCATGGGATTGTGGCCGCTTCTCTTAATCGCGCTGACTCGGTATCTGGCGGCGCCGGCCAGAAAATACTTCCTGGCGATTGCTGTTATCACCGGCGCGCTGTTACTCACGAACAATGCTCTAGCTGTAATGTTTTTACCAATCGCCGTTGCCTACGCCGTTATTCTGGCGTGGCGCCGCTGGCGAAAAATACTCACCGCCCTGCTCGCAATACTGTTCGGCGGGGGGCTGGGCGCGTTTTTTTGGCTGCCGGCAATCGTTGAGATGCGCCAGGCGAATTTCAATCTCTGGTACCCGTACTTCAGCGACTACGCTAACTACTTCATTAATCTGAAACAATTAATTATTGGGAACTGGGAGGAATACATTTTTTTGATCGGCGTTACCGGCTTGATCGTCATTGTCACGGCAATATATACGCTGCTTGAAAAACCAGAAACGCGCCAAACCTATGGAGCGACTATCTGGTGGTGGCTAGTTGTTTTATTGCTGGCGGTTTTTATGACCAGCCGCAGCTCAAAATTTATCTGGGACCACATCAGCGTGTTGCGCGACTTTCAGTTCCCATGGCGCTGGCTGGCTTTGGCCAGTCTCTCGGTCAGCGTCCTCGGCGGTGTCTTGGTTGTATATCGAAAAAGTGTCCGCCGGTTTTCCGTTCCGGCCGTTCTTTCAATTGTTCTCATCGGGGCAACGCTGGTTCTGAATTCTTCTTATGCGTATCCGGAATACACCCTGCCGCCATTGTCGGACGCTGACTATCGTCCGTTCCGCGAACGCGAAACTGAAATCCGAAATATCCTCGAGACGGATCAATTGAATACGCAGGTCTATTTCTTTTCGGAGATACCGAGCATCTTTTCAAAAGCCGTTAATGTTGATCGGCTTCATGAGCTCATGTCACAGGCACTCGCGGATTATAAGAACGCCGTGGTGAATCACACGGACTCGGCGATAAAGTTTCCAGCGAAATTTGAAATTGTAAGCGGCGACGCGTTGATCAATTCGCCCGTGATCGAGGCGGCCCGCTATACAGCCACCGTTGAGGCAAAGAATGAATCCACTCTTCAAATAAACACGTTGTGGTTTCCGGGCTGGCAGATTGCCATTGACGGCCAGACGCGTGAGCCGATTGTGACAAGCGACGTAGGCGTCATGCAAATGCATATTCCGGCCGGGAAGCATGAAGTCGCGGCAAAATTTGGATTAACACCGATTCGAGCAACCGGTCGGAACATTTCACTTGTTTCAACAGCCATATTGCTGTTACTAGCCATTTTTTGGAAACGAATAAGCCGTTTCGTCAACTCGCGGGCTTTACAGCCAGGATTAGAGAATAAACTTGACAAATAGGAAAAAATGCGATATACTTAAGTATGTACGATGCTTTTTTACAGAGAAAAACGCCCAAAATCCAAAAAAAACAAAAGTAGGGCAAACAAAAGACAAAAACGATAGATTCGGTTCTGAAAACGCTCTGCTTTTGGGAAGAGTGTTTTTTTCTTGGGTAAAAAATAAAAAACAAAAAATAAAATGACTCGACAAAAGCTTTTAATAGAAGAAGTATTTGCGGTAATTATTCTTGTTTTCACCGTATTGATGGTATATGGATCGTTTGAAGTGTCCCGGGCGGCCAACACGGCCAATTCCGAGCTCTACCAAAACATCACTGCCGGTTCATTAGACATCGCGGCTCAGAACACGAATATATCGTTTGGCGATTTGGCTGCCGGTTATTCTCAGAACTCGGTGATCAACATGAATAACGTCCTGGTGACGGATTACCGCGGAACCGGCGCTGGCTGGTCAGCCACGACCGGATCGATCGAGAATTACGTTGATGTCAATGATTCAAACAGACAGATTACGTTAAGCAACGCCCTGCGCTGGTCACCCGGCGACATCACGAATTTAAACGGTTCAAGCTTAACCGGTGTGACTGCCGGTACCGATGATGTCTACCTCAACGCTACTCGAAATCTGATGGTGGCCACGGCCAGCAACGGAACCGGTGCTTACCGAATTAGCAATACGGTCCTTAATTTCACCCAGGACCCGACGTATGAGACAGGTAACTATTCGGCCACGTTGACCATGACCGTCAGCTAACAAACACTTTCCATACTTCCATGGCAAACAAAACACAAGCCCTGACCCAGAAAATCTTCAGTACGCTGATCATTGCCTTTACGCTGATCATGGTTTTTGGTTCATTGGAAGTATCGCGGGCGGCCAACACGGCCAATTCCGAGCTCTACCAAAACATCACTGCCGGTTCATTGGACATCGCCGCTCAGAACACGAATATCTCATTCGGCAATATCGCCGCTGGTTTGTTACAGAATGCGGCGATCAACATGAACAATGTCCTAGTGACGGATTACCGCGGAACCGGCGCTGGCTGGTCAGCCACGACCGGATCGATCGAGAATTACGTCGACGTCACCGATTCGAATAAACAGATAACTTTAAATAATGCTCTCAAGTGGTCGCCGGGCGATGTCGAAAATGTCAACGGGTCAAGCATAACGGGCGTGACTGCCGGCACTGACGATGTCTATCTTAATACCACCCGGAATCTGATGGTGGCCACGGCCAGCAACGGCTTAGGCGCCTACCGGATCAGCAACACTGTTCTTAATTTCACTCAACAGCCATCCTATCAAGCCGGTAACTATTCGGCCACGTTGACGCTGACCGTCAGTTAACAAACACTTTCCATACTTCCATGGCAAACAAAACACAAGCCCTGACCCAGAAAATCTTCAGTACGCTGATCATTGCCTTTACGCTGATCATGGTTTTTGGTTCATTGGAAGTATCGC
>Ga0265297_10002589_pt1 | contig 36035 bp, 42 predicted proteins | sample Munlanlwell13791_FD_192502 | JGI IMG/M metagenome (GOLD analysis project Ga0265297, IMG submission 192502) | Leachate microbial communities from a municipal landfill in Southern Ontario, Canada - Leachate well 137-91 | ecosystem: Engineered > Solid waste > Landfill > Unclassified | place... | reverse complement strand
CCAACACATAATTCAGCGTCTATTCTCGCTTTCATGTAATCCTCCTAAATTTTGTTAATTTGTTTAAATTGTCTAACTATAATATAATTTGCGCTATTTTTTGTCAATAAAATTATTCCGCTGCTTTGCGGGTGATGAACTCGCTCAGCATCAGGTCAGAGATGTAGAAACTGCCGGCCTCATTCCTTTTCACCAGGCCCTTCTCCTCCAGGCGGTACAGGAAATTCTTTATGTTGGCTGTGGGAAATTTCCTGGCCCTTTTGCCCACTATCATGAGAGTAGTCAGGTCTTTTGTTGAAAAAGGCTTTTTCTCCTCGGCGAGGATCCTTAATAGGTCCATCTCCCTGTCGCTCGCCTTTGATAATAAATAATTAAAATAATCATTGCCGAGCTCTTTGAGCGTGCTGCTTAGCGCGTTCTCCCAGGATTCAGGCTTCACCTCTCCCTGGGTCTGGGCGTCGTAAAGGTGGCTTGATAAAAGCTGGACCTCATAAGGATGGCCGAGGGTGTATTGATATATCTTTTTCATGATAGCCCGGTCAAACGAAACGCCTGTATCTTTAAGCGTCTTTTCAACTGTCTTAAAGACCTCTTCCTCTTTCAGGTTATCCGCGACAAGCCTTTTCCTGAAAAATCTGCCTATGGGGTCATGCTTATCCATGAAAGACGCCCAGCCGGCCGGCGTGGATGAAAGTACGAACAGAAAATTCGTGTTTTTGATAATCTCCTCATCGCTCAATACAGCCCTGAGGATATCCACTGTGTTGGATATGGATAAAAGGTTCTGTGTGTCGTCAAGGAGCGCTACAGCCAATTTCGTGTCAAGGGCCTTCCATAGCTCCAGGAGGTATTTTTTAAACTGTGTCTGGGCGTGGGTGAGTGTTTTTTTCTTGCCGAATAGGCCGGCCACGTCTTCCTGGCTGAGATTGGCCTTGGGAAAACCCATGAGCATCTCTTCAGCCATGAAATGGACAGCTTCCAGAGGAGTATTCTTCTCTGTGAATCTTGAGATGGCGCAGAAAGAGGCCAATAGATTACGTTCCTGGACAATCCTCTTGAACTGCTTTAATAGGGAAGTCTTACCTACTCCCCAGTCACCCAACAATACCAGATGGCTCGGCCTGGACCTGAGCGACTCGTCCAGGTTTGATTTAAATACGCTCAGTTCCTCATCTCTTCCGCCGAATATCTTTGGTTCCCAGCCTGACTGGGGTGTGAATGGGTTTGAGGATATCATTTTTTCACCTTGAAAGCCGATGGGCAAAGTTTATTTACGCTACAGTCAGCGCACAATGGCTTTCGCGCGTTACAGATCTCGCGGCCATGAAGGATCAATAGGTGCGAAAAAATCGACCAGTCGCTTTTAGGGATTATTTTCATCAAATCCTCTTCTATCTTTTCAGGGTTTGTGTTTTTCGTGAGGCCCAGACGGCCTGAAAGCCTTATCACGTGAGTATCGACTACTATGCCTTCTACCTTGCCAAACCCTGAGGAAAGTATCACGTTGGCTGTCTTGCGACCAATGCCCGGAAGAGTCAATAGCTCTTCCATGGTATCAGGGACCCTGCCTTTAAAATCGCTCAGCACCTTCTTGGCTGAGCCGATTATGGCGCGTGACTTATTTTTATAAAAACCTGTGGAACGTATGTCCCGCTCAAACTCCTTTATATCCGCCCTGGCGAAATCCGCGACTGTCTTGTATTTCTTAAACAGGCCCGGCGTTACCTGATTCACCCTAATGTCAGTGCACTGGGCTGAAAGAATGGTCGCCGTGAGTAACTGCCAGGGATTCCTGAACCTGAGCGCTATCTTCGCGCCGGGATAATCCTTTTTTAGAAGCGATATGAGTTTCCGCGTGTCTATCATTTGCCAAATAGCATAAATATAGAGATGAAAAAAAGTAACGCGCCGAAAAGCTTCTTCAATACCGGGCTTGGCACTGCCTGCGCGAACACGGCGCCTATCAGGCCTCCCGCGAAAAATCCAAGCGCTATGAATGCCGCGGCCTTAACATTCACATTGCCCGCCTTGTAATATTTCATGACAGCCAGGATACCAACAGGGAGTAATAGAGCCGCTAATGCTGTGCCCTGGGCGTAATGCTGGGGATATTTAAAGATATATACGAGCGCGGGCACGAGCACTACCGCGCCTCCTATGCCGAAAAACCCGCTGGATACGCCCGCCAATAAACCTATCAATAAAATAGCTATATCGCTCATGTTTGAGGCCTTAAACCAACCAGTAGGGGAGGTTTAAACCTCCCCTACTGGTTGGTTAGGTGTTTACTTTGAAAAGCTTGTATGTTAAATTATACCTATGATTATAAAGAGAGACCCTGACATTATCAAGGGTTATTTTGAGGACTATTCAGGCCTTTTGGGCGGGCACGCGGACGAGGTGGTTTTCCCGGAAAATGAAAGCGACGCTCAGGAGATATTGCGAGACGCCGCGGCCAAAAAAACGCCTGTAACCATCTCGGGAGGCGGCACAGGCGTTACAGGAGCGAGGGTGCCGTTCGGCGGCATAGTGATAGCCACAGACTGCTTCAATAAAATAATCGATATAGACAAAAAAGGCCTCACAGCGAGGCTGGGGCCGGCTGTAAGGCTTTCTGACCTGGGAACTGAACTTTCCAAAATAGGCCTCGCGTACCTGCCTGAACCCACTGAGCCGAACGCGTTTCTCGGAGGCACTGTATCCACCAATGCCTCAGGCGCCAAGGGCTTCAAGTACGGCCCAACGCGTAATTACATAAAGGGCCTGAAAATAATCCTGTCTTCCGGAGATATCCTTGCGCTGAAGCGCGGGGAACACTTGGTAAAAAAAGGCAAGGCCTATAATCTGAAATCAAAAAATAAGGAAATAAAGATCCAGATCCCCGGATACACGATGCCCGGGATAAAGACCGCGGCGGGGTATTACGTAAAAGACAACATGGACCTTTTGGATATCTTCATAGGCCACGAGGGGACATTGGGCCTCATATCGGAAATAGAGATAGCCCTGGGCGTCCCGCCCGAAAACATAATGAGTTTTTTCGGGTTTTTCTCGAAAGAAACTGACGCGCTTGATTTCATAAAGGACGCGAAAAGACAAAATGCCCTCTCCATCGAATACATGGACTCCAATTCCCTCTCTTTACTGAGGACCAAATACCCCAATGTCCCGCGGGACGCGGCGTGCCTGGTGTATTTTGAGCAGGATTTTAAAAAAGGCGCGGAAGACGCCCTCGTGGACCAGTGGACCGGCCTATTGGAAAAACATCGCGCCATGATGGAAAAGACCCTGTTCGCCGACTCTGATAAAGAAAGGGAAAAACTCACGGAACTCAGACACGCGCTTCCCGAGATGGTGAATGAGATCGTGAAGCGAAATCGCCTGCCAAAGGTCGGGACAGATATCGCCGTACCCGGCAATAACTTCAACCAGATGTTCGATTTTTACAGGGAAAGCCTCATCTCCTCAAAAATAGACTTCGTGATATTCGGCCACATAGGCGAGAACCACATGCATGTGAACATGCTGCCAAAGACAGAGATTGAGTATAAAAACAGCCGCCAGGTCTACTCTGATTTCGTGAGAAAGGCCGTGTCCCTGGGCGGGACCGTGTCGGCTGAACACGGCATAGGCAAACTGAAACACTCGTTTCTTGAGATCATGTACGGAAAAGCCGGCCTGGAAGAAATGGCCGCCCTCAAAAAATCCCTGGATCCCGCCTGTATTTTAGGCGCGGACAATATATTCCCGAAGGAACTGCTGCGGATAAACTAAAAATCGCGGCTGATCCCTATCGCGTATTCTTGCCCGTCTATAAAAGCGCCTTCCAGATTGACCTTTGTGTTACTGTCAATCCAGTAATCCGCGCCCAGCACCAGGCCCAGGAAGTCATCTGACTTGATGCGCTTGCGGTCATGCTCATTCACCCATTTTATAAAATCCACGCTGCCGTACCTGGCCCCGCAATAAGGCACGAAACTCCCTATATCCTTTGACACCAATAAAGAACCCTGCCAGTCGTCTATTATCACCTGATGTTTATCTATGCCCTCGTCGGCGCCAAGGGGATGCACGCTTATGTGCTGAAAACCGACCACGGTCTTAATGCCCCACTTCTCATTCTCGTATCCCTTTATCCTGAAACCGTAACCGCCCGCGAAATTGGTCTCGTAATCCAGGTCGCTGGCGCCTACTCTATCCCATTCCACGTTGCCGATCCCGACCTTGCCGTCAAAACACAGCCAGTCAAAGATGCCTAAAGACCCGGTGAGAAAATACCTGCTGCCGTTCGTGGAACCCTGGTCATCCGCGAGGTCCCTGTCCACGAGGAAATCTCCTTCCAACCCCCACGTCCAATGCCCTTTCTCAGGCATGTGGGTGCCGTAAGCCGGGGCGGCGTACGAGACGCCGGAACACGCTAAAAATAAAACGCCGAGGATCACGAGTCTTTTTGCCATGGAACCCTTTCTATTTACGTTTTCTGCCTTTAAGAGCCAGTCTCTCCAGATCAGTCCACATCTTCCTGCTCTTCAAAATCACCACCACCGCCTTTTTTTTATTCGAATACTCTATGTAGCCGGCGAAACAATGCCTGGCGTTGATGGTATACCCTGTCTTGCCCAGCATGGTGTAATGATTGTCCTTCCACAAAGATTTATTGTGGTTCCTGAGCTTTATAGTCCTGCCGCTGTTGAGTTCTTTTATCTCCGCGGTCTTCAGACCCATGATATCCATTATCGCCTTGTACCTTGTCGCCTCTTTCATTATCAAGGCCAGGTCGCGCGCCGTGGAATACTGGCCCTTGGCCGGGAGGCCGTTCGGCGTCTTGAAACGGGTATCCCCGGCGCCTATCTTCTTCGCCGTCTCGTTCATCATGTCCACGAATTTTTTCTCAGACCCGGCCACGCCCTCAGCCAGCGCGACAGAGGCGTCATTGCCGGAATTCAGAAGTACCGCCTTCAGGAGGTCCTCTATCTTATAGACCTCTCCTTCTTTCACGTGAATCTTGCTGGGCGGCATGCTCGCGGCATACGCGCTTATCCGGACGTTCTTGTCCAGGCTGGAATTCTTGACCGCGACTATGGCTGTCATGATCTTTATGGTGCTGGCCGGCGCGAGTTTAGCGCGGGAATTCTTGGAATAAATGATTTTCTTGTTGACCGGGTTCATGAGGACGGCGGAGTACGCCGTCACGCCTGTATTCTCAGCCGCGAAGAGAACGGAAGGACACAAAAAACATATTATTAAAAAAACTCGGAATATCATCTATCCTTCATGCATCTCGCGGGTTTCCCGTGATACATCAGCCAGGGCCGCCTTGGCGCGCCTCAATTCAAAGCTCATGCTCTCCGTTATGACCGTGTGCTTGTAAGAAAGGAGCGCGAACGCCACGCTCAAAAGCGCCAGCAGGAAAAGAAATATATTTACCTTCGTGTTGAGCAAGAAATATATAAAGAAAAACACACCCATCATTATCAGGTACGTGTTGACCCTCTTGACCACGGATATGAACAGCTCATCACTTGTCATCTTTTCCATATTCCGCCTCCAGGAATTTATTTGTTATCGGGACGCGCCTGTCTTTCCCGAACGAGCGAGGCGTTATCTTCACCCCGGGCGCGGCCTGCCGCCTTTTATATTCGTTCACGTCTATCATGCCAAGGACCTTCGCGACTGTGTCCTTATCGCCGAGCTGTTTTACGATTTCGCAGAAAGACCTGTTCTTCTCTATGTAAAGGTCTATCACCTTGTCCAGGAAGTCGTAAGGGGGGAGCGTGTCCTGATCTTTCTGGTTAGGCCTGAGTTCGGCTGTCGGGGCCCTCCTGAAAACGCTCTCCGGGATCACCGCCTGCCCGGCTTTTTTATTTACATGCCTGGCAAGCTCATAGACAATCCTTTTCGGGACATCCTTTATAACCGCGAAACCTCCGGCCATGTCACCGTAAAGCGTGCAATAACCCACGCTGGTCTCGCTCTTATTCCCCGTGTTCAGGACCATGTATCCGAATTTATTCGAAAACGCCATAAGCATGTTTCCACGTATCCTCGCCTGGATATTCTCTTCCGCCATATTCGGCGCCGCGTTTTTAAAATGCGCTCTCAACGCCGAAGCATAACAATCAAATATCCCGTCTATCGGTATCTCCTTAAACTTTATCCCCAGGTTCTTTGATATCTTTTCAGCGTCCAGCCGCGTCTCGCTGGAGGAATATCTCGACGGCATGGAAACGGCCAATACGTTGTCCTTCCCGACCGCGTCAACCGCCACCCCGGCCACCAGGGCTGAATCAATCCCACCAGAGATGCCAAGTGCCGCTTTTTTAAATCCGTTTTTATGGACGTAATCCCTGACTCCCAGGACCAGCGCCGAATAGATTTCCTCGTTATCGCTCATCGCGCTTATCTTTGATCGCGGGAGCGCCGGGATGTCCAATAATATCATGTCCTCGCTGAAGGCCTTTGCCCTGGCCGCGAGGCGGCCTGATTTATCAAAGGCGGCGCTCCGGCCGTCGAATACCAGCTCGTCCTGGCCTCCCACGAGATTGCAATATAATATCGGGATACGGAGTTTTTTCGCCTTGGCGCTGAGGACCTTTTCCCGTTCCTTGAGTTTTCCGAAATGATAAGGCGAGGCCGAGATATTTATCAGAAAATCCGCCCGGACCCTTGGGACATCCTTTACCCAGATATCCTCGCATATATTCACGGCGAAGGAAAAACCTTTTATCCTCAAAACCTTGTCTCCGGACCCGGGCGCGAAATACCTCTTTTCGTCAAAAACACCATAATTGGGCAAGTGGCGCTTGTGATAAACATGGATAATCTTCTTGTCTTGGATGACGGCCGCGCTATTATAGATATCAGGCCCCTTGGAATCAACAAAACCCACTATGACCATCATGTCTTTGACCCGGGCCGCTATGTCTTTAAGGTATTTGATGTTTTCCCTGACAAAGTGCTTCTTGAAAAGAAGGTCCTCGGGCGGGTAGCCCGTGACAGCCAGCTCCGGAAAGACCGCGATATCCGCGCCTTTTCCCGCGGCGGCGCGGATGGAAGACAGGATCTTATCCTTGTTTCCCCTGAGGTCCCCGACAATTGTATTTATTTGACTTAACGCTATTCTTATGGTATCCATATAGTATACAGATTTTATCATAACTTTAAGGAATAGGCAAATATGCGCAAGCTAATTTTTTTCACGATGGCATCCCTGATTACATGCGTTTCTCTGTGCGCGGCGGCTAAAATAACGGAAGAGGACAAAAACAAAGACAAGAAAACCGACTTCTGGATATACTACGACGACAATGATAAACCCGAGAAAATGGAAAGCGACAGGAATTATGACTCCAAGATAGACCTCTGGATATTCTACGAACCAAAAGGAAAAAGACGGACTTTAATAGACCTGAACTATGACGGGACACCGGACATGTTCTCTTATTTTGAGTACGGCCAGCGCGTGAAATTCGAGATAGACTCTGATTACAACGGCACCATAGACCAGAGAAGCCTGTATCAGAACGGCAGGACAGTGAAGATGGAAAGGGATTCAAATAACGACGGGGTATTGGAAACTCTCTTTGATATCAGCAACCGCCAGACGAACGTCATTCAGAAACAGGTAGAAACCACGCTACCTGAGTAAAAATACTCCCAACACGACAAGCACCATCCCGAATCCCTTGCTCAGGGTAAACGTCTCCCCTAAAAAAATCAGGCCCAATATAAAAGAAACCAATGGATACATGCCGGCCACGGGAACCAGTTTGGACGCCTCGCCCTGTTTAAGCGCGCTGTAAAAAAGTATCTGGCCCAGGACACTTGCCATTATGCCGCCGGCTATCAGGAACAGCATGGTCTTTAAATCCGCCTTTAAAGCCATCTTAAGCAGGTTGGTGTTGAACAGGGCCAGAATCACGGTGCCCACGATCACCCCGAAACACCTTATCAATACGCCCGCCAGCGGCTCTATCTTCGAAAGCCCCATCTTTTCCACTACGGGCGTTATGCCCCATAAAATCGCCGTCATTATCGCCAAGTAAAATGGTCTCATGTCTCCCCCCAGAGTTTAACTTTGTTTGTAATAAAATAACACATTTTGCGTGTAAATGAAACAGAAAACCTTGTATAATGTACACATGTTCAAGGCAGGCAGAGTCGCTATCGTAGGAAGGCCGAACGTCGGAAAATCCACGCTTTTAAACGCGCTTGTGAAAGAAAAGCTGTGCATTGTCTCGTCTAAGCCTGAGACCACGCGGGACAATATCCAGGGCGTCCTGTCAGGAGAGGATTTCCAGATCGTCCTGGTGGACACGCCGGGGATGCATAGACCGAAACATCTCCTCGGCAAGGTCATGGTGCGCAGGGCGACGGCGTCACTCATGGATATAGACCTGGCGATCGCGCTCATTGACGCCCAAAGCGGCATCACCCAGGAAGACATGAAAATATTCGAACTCCTGCCTGAAAAACCGTCGTTCCTCCTGATAAATAAAATTGATAAGACCGGCAGGGCGCGCATACTGCCCATTATTGACAAGGCGCGAAGATTTAACTTCAGCGAAATCATCCCGATATCGGCCTCTAAAAAAGACGGCCTGGACGTCGTGTTCAAAAAAATCCTGGAATACATGCCTGAGGGTTTCCCGATCTTCCCTGACGACCAGCTGTCCGATAAAAATGAGGACTTCTTCATCCAGGAGATAATAAGGGAAAAGGTGCTGGAATTGACCTACGAGGAGGTCCCGCATTCAACCGCGGTCACTATAGAGGAAATCAAAGAACGGTCCGAGGGTACCACCTACATCCGCGCCGAGATATACATCGAGAAGACGAGCCAGAAAGGCATCGTGATAGGCAGGGCCGGCTCCATGCTTAAAAAGATAGGCGAGTCCGCGAGAAAAGAAATAGAGACCCTCCTGGAAAAAAAAGTATTCCTGGATCTCCACGTCAAGGTCTTTGAGAATTGGCGCAAGGACCCTTACAAACTCAAAAAATTAGGCTATTAGATTCACAACCCGAGAAACCGCACCGAAATCCCGCAGAGAAATATGGTGGCGCCGGCCAGGGCATGCGAATAACGCTCCAGCCTGGCCATGGGAAGGAATTTTATCCCGAATAACGAGACCATCACTATGGTGAACATGGTGGCGATAGTCACGAGGCCGAAGATCGCGGTCACCATGACGACCCCCATGAAGTTATTTTTCGCGGCCGGATACATCAGGATGGGTATCAGCGGCTCGCATGGCCCGAAGACAAATATCGTAAAGAGCACCCACGGCGTGATGTTCGCCTTTTTCTCAAGGGCGTGCGCGTGGACGTGTTCTCCGGAGTGGGAATGGACGTGCGTGTGACCTGATTCGCGCATGTGATCATGAAAATGCGCGTGAGGTTTATTCCTAATCGCCCTGTGAAGACCCCACACGAAATACGTGAAACCGAATATAATCAGAAGCCAACCGGCTATGTTACCCCTGAACGCCTCCAGGGCCTCCAGCTTCATGACGCTTATGCCGAACATTATACCCGCGACGCCTATCGCCACGGAACTCAGTATGTGGCCCATCCCGCAAAGAAGCGTCAACGCCGCGGTCTTCATCAAAGACCATTTCCTCGCCTTGCTCATCACTATGAAAGGGACATAATGATCGGGCCCGAAGACCGTATGCATGAAACCAAGGGCCGCCGCGGTAATATATAAAGGCATCAGAGTATTTTCCATCCCAAAACCCCTTCTCTAAGTTGACAAAAGGAGTATTACTCGAGTGTCAACTTAGGACAGATAAATATCTATCTTTTTTACTTTCCTGTCCCGGATATCCGTTGAATGCTGGTGGCCCAGGACGTCTTTCTGAATCTCGAACTTCTTCCCGTTGTCGTATTCCAATGTAATGGAGCGCGTCCTGGCCGAAACAGTGTCTTTATTTTTCGGATTATGGTAAGTGACCTGGGTCTTCCCCAAAAATTTAAATGAGTACGTGCCATTCCTGAAAAGCCAGGCGGGCAGGGCGGGCCTGAACCGCAAGTTAAGCTCCCCTTTTTCGTTCAGGAAAAACGGCTTCTCACCGACGTTCATCTGTATCCATATACTGAGCATCTCAGCCGTGGAGCCGCTCAGGCGCGCCACGAACCCGCGGCCGTGAAGCCTCGCGTCCGGAAACGCGCTCGAGACAATAAAAGACGAGTTCTCAAAAACACTCCTGGCGTAACGCCCGGGATTCTGAAAAGGCACCAGGACGTTTTTGAATTCCTCAAAAAATTCCTTATATAAACCCGCCTTCAGGATCTCCAGAATATACTTGTATTCCATGTGGAGCCATATGGACTCGTTCTCGAGCCATCCCGGGGTGAATATGCTGGAACGGCCTATCTCTTTTGATATGTCTTTCAGCGGCGCGTTGATCTTGTACATCTTCAGCTTTTTGTCATATATCTCTGATTTTCTGAGGGCCTTGTATAAAAGCCGGGCGTGTTCAGGATCCTTGTCCGCCTTCATGGCGCGGACAGGACCCTCGAGGAATAACGGCAAAGGTTTATTTTTGAATTCCAAGGGCCTTACAAGCGGCAGGCCCTTTGCCTGGTCAATCTTATTCAGGGGCTCGTATTTTACGACCTCGTTTATGAAATAGGTATTATAAACCTTTTGTTTCTGATTGTACGCCTTCTTTATGGCGCTGTCGAGCTTTGAGCCGAAGGCATCAAGCGCCTCTTTCAATTCCGCGGCGGTCAATGTATTTTCCGCGCCGCTGAAGCCGTATTTTGTATTTTCGCGGTATCGTTCCTTGAGGGCATTGGACTTATCCCAATAATCAAAATCTTTCGGATTTTCCCTGATGAGGCCTTCCGCGCCTTTCAGAAAATCGCGCATCTCCTCAGGCATGGAAATCTTATAATCGCTTTTTATCTTTATCTTGTCCAGCGACTCAATCAGAAACATGACCTGTCTCTTTAATTCAAAGACCTCTGGCGTGGCTGAGCCGCAGAGTCCCGGCAGACCGTTCATTGAATCACACCAGCCCGGCTTATCCGCCTCCATCTCAATGCCAATGCCGAATGGGTCCAGGGATGAGATCTTATTGACCGCGAGACAAAGCATCTTTACCAAAAGCGTTGTCCTGTAAATATCCCCTTCCCCGTTTTTCGTCCTGGCTAAATGAGGGTCGTTCTTACGCTCTTTTATCATGTGGGTCTTCTTGGCGTCATGCTCCAGCGAATGATACTGTCTCACGACCCCCTCGTGCTTCAACAGATACCTCGCTGAACGCGGCTTCACGCAGAAGACATTGTCGTAAAAAGTGAACTCTTTCTTGTCCAAAAGGATTTCTTTCAGCTTCTCGGGATACACGCTCAGGAAACTTTCCACCTGATCCAGGTTATACGTCCAGTGGTCTATCCAATACCCCTCGCCGTGCTCCGCGTCATAAATAGTGACGCAATTCTTTGAAAGCAGGTCCAGAAACTCGCGCCACGGCGTCTTCAGCTTTATCCCGAGCCTTTCCATCTCCATGAACAGCCTGCCTGGCGTGAATTCTCCCGATAATACAAGCTTCAATTTCGCAGCGTCCGATTCTCCGAGTTTTGATTTCAGAAAATTAGTGTCTTTCAGCCTGAACTTGACTCCCCTGAGGACCAGCGGGTTATAGCCATCCGCCTGTATCAGATTATAGAAATGCAGTATGTTGAAATCCTTTATCTGGGGATTGAAAAACACGTCATTCCTACGGTTCTGATTTGTATCCCGGTAGTTCCCGTCGCCCTGCGAGAAATAAGACGGCTCTATCGAGAATTTATTGTAATCCCTTTCCAGGTCCCCATGCTTGCGGGAATAAACGTAAAAGGCATACGTGTGGTCATTGGAGCAGGTTATGGGAAAGCCGCCGCGCAGGACATTGTCCAGGAATGTCTGGCCGCAGTACGTATCGTATCTTTTGTCGGCGCTCACGGTAAGAATATTATCCTTGAGGCCGTCGATGACTTCTTTGTTCTCGTTTCTCTTTGAGTCGTAGAATCCCTCTTTTTTAAACTCGGGGAGGAAAGAATTTAATTTTTCCATCGAGCTCATGTGTCCCAATAAAGAGCATATCCTGGCCTCTTTCCCCTTTTTGAGGGAAAACGACGCGAGCGCCATTCCGCTCGGAAGCTTGTTCTGGGCCATCTGCCCCTTGCCTTTGAAATTATCCTGATTCGCGAAATTCACCGGATACGAAAAATCCGTTATCTGGCCGAATATGACCTCGGGATCAACAATCACCGGGAGGAGCTTGCCCGCGAGAGAGGCCGTGTAAAAATTACCCTCTTCTATGAACTTCACCTCTGACGCGTCTTTCGGATCCACCTTCAGACGGTAAAAAGGCGCGTTTTTATCCAAGTTCTCCACGAGCATCCAGGCCTCTATGGTGCGCCTCATCTTCTGAAGGAAAAAATTCGCCGTGCCGCATGGGACCACTATGGGCGTCCCGTCCAGCATGTCTATCGAGATGTCGTTTCTGGAGGTGTTTTTTATGGTGACTATCCTCGCCAGGGCCGCGAACGGCTCATTGGGTATGGTGAAATATTTTATCTCCACGTCCAGGCCGAGCGTGGAATTGATCTCCTCTATCCTCATCTCGTGGCCGCTCACGAACATCTTCTGGGTTATGCCGTCTGATGTCTTGCCCGAATAAGGCCTGAATGGCTCGTAAAATACGCTGCCTTTGCCTTTTTTTATCTTTAAAAACGTGCGGAAGCTCTGGGAGGGCGCCAGCTGATAGGCCCTGTTGGCCGGGAAAAACTCCATTATGGAATTGTCCTTGCCGTGTATGCCCAGACTGCATATGCCCTGGCCCCTGTTGACATAAAAGGCCCACATGGGTATGCCGAACAGGCCCGCTATCCCGGGCAGGAAATTCGAAAACGCCCCGGCTAGGTTATAATTTTCTATGACAAACTCATTATTGGAATCTATGTAATACTTGGGCTTTTTGTCCATTGGGGATAATTCTATCAGAAGGAACTTTAATTTACAAGCAAATTAGAAAGCTTCTTATTAAGCGTAAAATTGCCTGTTTTCCATGATTCCTTGATGTCTTTTTCATGATTTTTCCAAAGGGTGTAGAGATTTTCCAGGCCGTAGATGGGGCCCTGGCGGTTGACCCAGGGAGGATTGGCTGTGTATTGATACAGCCCGTCCGGGAATACGTTATTCGCGACTGCCTTGTAAGTCCAGTAAGTCCAGTGAAACCCGAAATCCTTGAAACATTTTAATGTATCCCTGACCCACTCAAGCTCTCCGTAACATTCCCCGCATCTTGAATTTACCCCGAATTCACCCAGGAATATCGGCACGTTCCATTTCTTAGAATAACCATGATAGACCTCAAGGTCTTTACAGACCCTGTCCGCGTCCCAATATTCACCGTTCGCCTGGCCGGGATACCTGAGCCCTCTCTGGAAATTAAACGTGAAATCCAGCGGATGATAAAAATGACAGCTATAGGAAAGATTTTCCGTAAAAGGCTCTCCTATATCCTCCAAGCGCTGTGACCAGATATTGCCTTCCAAAAATATTATGTGATTTTTATCAATGGCCCTGATGCGTCTTACAGCCTCCTGGTAAAACGGCCTCAAAGTGTTTAAACCATCTTCTTTTATAACAGGCTCATTCAATATATTGTAGCCCGCCACAGCGTCTTCATCTTTAAAATTTTCAGCCAGGACTTCCCATAATTTAAAATAGCGCTCCTGGCATTTTTTATCCTTCCAAAGAAACATCTCACCGTCGCTGTCAGAATGCCAGTCCTGGTTCTGCGAACCCGGAGCCGCGTGCATGTCGAGTACGCAATAGATGCCATATTTCCCGCACCAAGAGACAGCCTTTTTCAATAAATCAACGCCGCTTTTATTTATCGTGAATTTCTCGTCCTGATTTTCTATGAGTTTGTGATTGAATGGAAGCCGTACGCAGTTAAATCCGAGGCCGGATATGTTCTTAAAATCCTCTTCCGAGATAAAATTATCCCTGAACGCGGCTGTAAAATTATCTAATTCTTCTTCTCCGTAACGCCTGGCCATCTCAGCCTTGAATGATTTCTCGGATATATTCCTGCCGTGCATGATATACCCTTCCATCATGAGCCAGCCGCCGAGATTCACCCCGCGCAATAGCGCATTTTTACCGTTAATATCTATAATTACTCTATCTTTTATTTTTAACATAATTCATCATGACAACAGTAGGGGAGGTTTAAACCCCCCCTACTGTTGTGGATAACTTTAAAAGCAGTTTAAAGTCGTGCTCGGGACTATCTACAACAGCCCTCTTTGCAGTGAGCCACAGGCCTGAGCATGTAATGTACAGTAACCTTCATGATGCGCCTCCTTTCTACTTAAAAACCACCCCTGTCTCCCTGGACCAGAATAAAAGGTCCAATTCGTCCATGGGGATTTTTATTTTTTTGGAAAATTTTCTCAGCTTATTTTCTATGTTAAAATATTCTTTTTTTGTCAGGGACCTTGGAAGTTTTCTTATGACCCCGCATCTTTTTAAATTCTTCAATATGTGAACATCCAGGATAGCCAGGTCCCTGCCGAATCCTATGTTCCTTAAAAAGTGACTCGCCTCTTTATAACCCATGCCCTTCACGTTTTTCACGAGCCAATCCCGTGTCCCGGATATATCTTCCTCGTTTATCAGCGGCTTCACGCGAAAACAGCCGTTTTTCTTAAAGAGCCGGCGCGCCTCCACGAGATACCTGGACTTATTATTCCAGAACCTGGCCGCTTTTATCCTCGGCCTTATGTCTCCCGCTGAACCGTTTACGAGAAGACCTGTTTCCCGCAGATCCTTTATCGCCGCATCGCACTTGAGGGCGTCGGCCTGCGGGGTCAATAAACAGAAACACAGCTCGGAAAACACGTGCTCATCGCCCTTTTTGTAATTATCCCTGAAGTCGCGAAGGCGATCTCTTATCTCTTTCTTCTTTTCTTTGTAATACCTGAGTAATTCCCGCATAATACCTGCCGCTAAGTTGACAAAAGGAGTATTGCTTGGGTGTCAACTAAGGCCCAGGGCCTTGACTATCGCCGGCTTATCAAAACCTATTATTATATTCCCGTCTATGTCCAGGACAGGCACGCCCATCTGGCCCGAACGATCCATCATCTCCTGCCGCGCGGTCTGGTCAAGTCCCACGTCCACCGCCTCAAACTCTATGTTGTTCTTGTTTAAAAAATCCTTGGCCATAAAGCAATAACCGCACGTTGATGTCGTGTATATCTTTACCTTGGGCATGATTACCTCCTTTTAAGCTCAGAAAGTTTTCTGAGATGGTCATGTTCCTGTTCTATCAACCTATCAATCAGGCCGTGGTCGTCTTCCAAAACAACCTTTTTCATGCCCTCATAAAACAAGATGGAATCTTTTTCAAGGCCTATGCCAAGCTCGATCGCCTCTTTCTCGTCCTTCACCTTCCTGGCGAGACCCGAGCCCTGATCCTTTTTCGTGAACACGTGTTCTTCTGACAGTGCCTTCAGGTACGCGAAATACTCCCCCGGATACGCCTCGCTGGGTTCGTATTTCTTGACGTCCTTAAGAATCCCCTCGAACGTCAATATGTGTTTCGCTTCCTCGCCCGCCAGATACTTGAAAGTGTCTTTGGCATTCTGGGATTTTATGGTGCCGATAACGCCGTTATAAAAATCCCTGCCGTTTTTCTCTATCTCAATACCCATCTCGACCACTTCCGCCGCTGAAAACAGATTTCCCATATTACCCCCCGAGTTTCACGCCAAGCTCGAATGCCTTTTTAAGGCACCCGGGATGATTCAGTATGCCCGCCTTCTCGTCAACGCCCGAGCAGAAGAGCTCACCCTTGTAATCGGCGTTCACCGTGGCGAAAAAATTCCTCGCTATGGCCCTGGCGTTCTCAAAAAAATCCTTCCTGTCTGACCCCTCCACCGAGATAAAAACAGCTTTTTTATTTTTATACCCTGTTTCTTTATTGAGCATGTACTTCAGGCGCCACGCGCACTGAAACCTGTCTATCATCATCTTCGTCTGGCCGCTTAAACTGCCGAAGAAAATAGGCGATGCCAGAACCAGGGCATCGGCCTCTTTTATCTTAGCGTACAGTTCGCGCATGTCATCGTGAATCACGCACTCACCATCGTCTTTCAGGCCCTCGCATTCCTGGCACGGCGAGAATTTCAGCTCGTTAAGGATCACCTTCTCCGTGTCCGCGCCTCTGGTCTCGGCGCCTTCCAGCACCTTATCGAGAAGGATATCCGTATTACCGCCTATCCTTGGACTTCCGTTAACGCCCAATACTTTCAATGTTAATAATTCTCCGCTATTAGTTCGTAATACGCCTTGGGATGGGCGCACGCGGGGCATTTATCCGGCGCTTCTTTGCCTTCGTGCACGTAACCGCAATTGCGGCATTTCCACCTCACTACCGCGTCTCTTTTGAATACCGCCTTATCCTTGACGTTTTTCCAAAGCTTCCTGTATCTTTTTTCGTGCTCTTCCTCAACCTCGGCTATTTCCTTGAACTGGTCAGCGATCTCCTCAAAACCTTCCTTGCGCGCGGTCTTCTCAAAATCCTTGTAAATCTTCGTCCATTCCATGTTTTCGCCGTCAGCCGCGGCCTTTAAATTTTCCAATGTGGTCCCTATTACGCCTGCCGGATAAGCGGCGGTTATCTCCACATCCCCGCCTTCCAACGGCTTGAAAAACCTCTTGGCGTGCTCTTTCTCGTTATCAGCCGTCTCCAAAAATATCGCCGATATCTGCTCGTAACCCTCTTTTTTCGCCACGCCCGCGAAATAAGTATAGCGGTTCCTCGCCTGGGATTCTCCCGCGAACGCTGTCAGGAGATTCTTCTCTGTCTGTGTGCCTTTCAACTTCATAACGCCTCCTTTATCTTGTTTTTCAATTGTTCTAATTCTGAGTCATCCGGTACATACTGTATCTTAAGGCCTTTTACAGGCACGCTGAATTTAGACGCCTCTAAAATATTCTCTATCTCCGCGACGCTCTGGCCTCCCCAACCATAGGAACCGAACGCGATGCCGACCCTGTTTTTAGGCGCGAGGCCTTTCATGTAAGTCAGAAACGCGGACACAGTGGGCAGCATCCCGTTATTCAATGTAGGCGAACCGACGCATATGTATTTCGCCTCCAGGATAGACCCCATCACGTCCGAGATATGATTTACCCTTAGATTCTTCGCCTCGCAGGGGATATCTTTTTCCTCAAAGGCGGTTTTCATCACCTCTGCCATCTTTTCCGTGGAGTGCCACATGGTGTCGTATACGATAATCGCCTTATTCTCACAGATGTTACTGGCCCACTTTTTATAAAGCGCGGCTATGTCGGCTATGCGATCTTTCCATATGAGGCCGTGGCTCGGCGCGATCATGTCTATATCGAGCTTGGAAACCGCGTCCAGGGCCTTATTGACCTGCATGCCGTAAGGAAGGACTATGTTGGCGTAATACTTGGCCGCCTCTTCCTTTACTATGTCAAAACCGACTTCTGACACAAATCTCTCATTCGACGCTATGTGCTGACCAAAGGCGTCGTTTGATAAAAGTAATTTTTCCTCTGGCACGTAAGTGACCATTGAATCAGGCCAATGCACCATCTGGACCAGCGCGAAATTCAGGTTCCTCGCGCCTATATTAATGGCATCGCCTGTATTGACCACCCTGAAGTTCCAATCCTTCTTAAAATGCCTCCTGAGGCCTTTTTCTCCGTTCGGGGACGCTATGATGACCGCGCCTTTCGCAATCTCCATCATCCTGGGCAACCCGCCTGAATGATCCATCTCCGTGTGATTTGAGATTATATAATCTATCTTTGAGGGATCGACTATCTCTTTCACGCGGCCCAGCATCTCGTCAAAGAGATAATCCTTCACGGTGTCCACGAGAATTATCTTTTTATCCACGACAAGATAGGCGTTGTAGCTTGAGCCGCGGTTGGTCAGATAACCGTGGAAATTCCTGAGATCCCAGTCAATGGCCCCGACCCAGTATATGCCTTTTTTAATCTCCAGGGGTTTCATGCTAACCTTCCTTTACAAACTCACTCTTTTTCGCGCCGCACACAGGACAGACCCATGAATCAGGTATGTCCTGGAACGCGGTGCCCGGTTTTACCCCGCCGTCCGGATCTCCAATTTCAGGGTCGTATATGTAGTTACAGACAGTGCACCTGTACTTTTGCGCCGGTTTTTTCGCCTGGGGCGCTGCCGCGGCCGCCTGGTTTATGAAAGTAGGCGCTGTCTTGGGAGTCGTCCCGCGTTTTATCTCATGATAATAGGCGTATGTCATGGGCTTACCTTTTTTCAATATCTTTGTATCAACTACCTCTCCTAAAAAAAGCGTATGCGTACCGCAGTCGAATTGATTTATCACCTTTGCCTCTATATAGGAAAGGGCGTTTTCCACGACAGCCGGACACCCTGAATCCAGCTTCACGAACTCAGTCCCCTTGAACTTATCCTCTGTCTTGCCCGACTTGAACCCGAACTTGCCTATAAAAATCATGGGCGTCTCTTCGGATAATATTGAGACGGAGAAACGCTTGCTGTCTTTTATGTATTCGTGAGTGAGATTTTGCTTATTGACGCTTACGGCTATTGTCGCCGGTTCGCTCGTTATCTGAAAGACCGTGTTAGCTATCTGGCCGTTCAGTAAACCGCCTTTATTCGAGCTGACCACATAAACTCCGTAGCCGATATTATACAGGGCGCTTAAATCCATCAAGCCTCCTTATTTTTTCAATATCTCCTTTAAATCGTTTTCCGGGTTAGTGATTAATTTCAGATTAAATTTCTCCTGAAGAACCGACAATACATTCCTGGAAATAAAAGCCGGGGCAGTGGGCCCGATATACATGCCTTTAATATTAAGATATAATAAAGACAGTAATATTGCAACTGCTTTCTGCTCGAACCACGAGAGCACCAAAGTGAGCGGCAGGCCGTTCACGTCTGTCTTGAAGGCCTTTGCCAGGGCCGCGGCGATCTGTATGGCTGAATAGGCGTTATTACACTGGCCCACGTCTATGAGGCGCGGTATGCCGGCTATCTCGCCGAAATCCAGTTTATTGAAACGGTATTTACCGCACGCCAGCGTGAGTATGACGCAATCCTTCGGGACCCTCTCGGCGAATTCAGTGTAATAATTCCTGCCCGGTTTGGCGCCGTCGCACCCGCCTATCAAAAAGAAATGTTTTATCTTTCCTGTCTTCACGGCTTCAATGACCTTATCGGCCAGGCCAAGTACGGCAGTATGATGAAATCCCGTCATTATCTTCTTGCCCGGTTTCTCTTCCAGGGCCGGAAGAGATTTGGCCTTTTTTATGAGCTCGCTGAAATCCCTGTTATTTACCCTTTTTGAACCCGGTACTCCTGTGATACCTATGGTGAAAAGCCTGTCCAGGTAAGTGTTCTCGGGCGGGATCAAAACGCAGTTTGTGGTGGCCAATAGCGCTCCCGGGAATTCCTTGAATTCTTTTTTCTGCTCCTGCCACGCGCCGCCGTAATTCCCGGCCAGGTGCTTAAATTTTTTCAGCTCAGGATAGCCGTGCGCCGGAAGCATCTCGCTGTGCGTATACACATTGACGCCCGTGCCCTCTGTCTGCTTTAGCAATTCATAAAGATCCAATAAATCGTGGCCCGTGATCAGGATACCCGGGCCTTTTCTGGTGCCGGTCTCGACAGCTGTCGGCACGGGGTTACCAAATCTCTGAGTATGCGCCTTATCCAGAAGCTCCATTACCTTTATATTGATCTCCCCGCACCTCAAGACTATATCCAGGTACTGATTCATGTCAAAACTGACGTTAGTGATTGTCTTGAATAGCGCCTCGTGCATGAAACCGTCCACATCCTTGTCTATGGCGCCCAGTTCCCTCGCGTGATACGCGTAAGCGGCTATACCTTTAAGACCAAAGAGTAAGATATCCTGTAGGCTCTGTATGTCTTCCACTTTCCCGCAAACGCCCTGCTTTGTGCATCCTGTACCGCCCGCCGTCTGTTCACATTGATAACAAAACATGTCATACCTCCTTTTGCTTGAAATGTTTCCGGAATTTATCGTCGCCCACGCATTCCCTCGCCATGCCGCACCAGTCAAGACAGGTCTTTGGCATGACCCTGTTTACTTTTTTCTTACAATGAGGACACGCGGTCTCCTCCTCATCAGACCAGATCTCTATTTCCCTGCCGCACCCACAGGTATTATTCTCAGGGAACGGCTCTTTTATTCTCTTTGAGCCTGGACACGAATCAAAAAAGCTCACTTTATATCTCCTTTTATCCCAACCGTGATTTCCTCATAGGGAATCTCTTTGCCTGACAGGCTCAGGGCCTCGTCAATTATATTTTTAAGACCAAAACAACACGGAACCTCCATGTGGACGATAGTCAAACTCTTCAGGCCGGCTGATTTAAAAATCCCCGACAGTTTCTCCACATAGACATCCGCCTCGTCCAGCTTTGGACAACCGACCAATAATATCCTGCCTTTTAAAAAATCCTGATGAAACTCAGGATAGGCGAACGCCACGCAGTCAGCGGCTATCAATAAATCCGCTCCTTTCAAATAAGGACCCCCGACAGGTACCAGCTTCAGCTGCACCGGCCAATTAGTCAGCTCGGACACGCCTTTGGTCTGGCGACACGGGGCGCCGGCCGAGAAGCTCTTATTAAAAGTCTGAACCGCGGTTCCCGGGCATCCGCACGGCAAATCTTTGGATTTCTTTTTCGCCTCTTTCTTTAAATATCTCTCTGCCGCCTCTTTATCAAAATCCTTCGCGTCTCTCTCTTCTATGCTTATGGCCCCTTCAGGACAATGGCCCAGGCACGCGCCAAGCCCGTCGCAATAAATATCTTTTACGAGTCTCGCCTTTCCGTCCACTATGCGCAGGGCCCCTTCCGCGCAATTTGGCACGCAAAACCCGCAGCCCGTGCATTTTTCTTCGTCTATTTTTACAATCTTTCTCTTTGACATATCACAGCCTCTCTACAGCAATCCCTCTATTGTTATCTTCCCCAATTCTCTGTTCACCATCTGATTTATTGAATTCAACTTTTTCCTGAAGGCGCATGTCTTCCTGTTATGACAGATTCTTTTCCCCACAAAACAGTGCGTCAGGTCTATGTCCCCCTGAAAGATCCTGATGATATCCGTGACGCGTATCCTGCCCGGCTGGACCGAGAAAGAAAATCCGCCTTCTTTGCCTTTATAAGACGCTAGCATCTTGCCTTTGGCCAAGGCCTGCAGTATCCTCCTTAAAAATACCCTGGGCAGCCTTTGGTCCCTCGCGATCTCATCCACGGTAAAGACCTCCCTGCCGTTTTTCGCCATGAACATCAGGGCCCTCAGCGCGTAATCCGTATCCCTTGTTATGAATTTCACTTCGACGCTCCTTTTATAATTGATACTATTTTAGTATCATTAAATAAATCTGTCAAGTATTTTCTTAAAAAATCTTAACCCGCTAAAAACTTGACCCGCCGCCAAAGCCTTGACTGACGGGAATGTAAAATTATTAAAGATGGGCATAGGCCATGGATTTCAGGATCTCGACGCGTTTACGGATAGGAGGGTGCGTGGCGAAGAGATCGGAGAAAGAACCTTCCCTGAAGCCGACGGCGCTCCCCTTTGGGTCGCAGATACACAGATGGGCATTACCCTGATTTATGGACCTGGTAGGGTCGACCCTGGAGCTTATTTTATCCAACGCGCTCGCCAAGGCGAGTGGATTACGCGTGAGTTCGGCGCCTGAGGCGTCAGCGAGATACTCGCGCTTACGCGAGACAAACATAGCCATGATCCTGGATAAGAAAGGCGCCAATATCGCGGTCACCAGCCATATGGCCATTATAATCAGGACCGCGCCGCCGCTTCCTTTGCCTGAGCCGCGTCTCCTGCCGCCGCGCCCGCGCATGAAACCCCTCGCCGCCCAATCAGACGCCAGGGCTATGGCGCCTATCAGGACGGCTATTATCAACATTAACCGTATATCATAATTTTTTATATGGCTCATCTCATGCGCCGCGACCGCCTGTTGTTCCTCGCGATTCAATGCGCCAAGGAGCCCCCTGGTAACAGCTATGGAGCTATGTGACGGGTCCCTGCCTGTGGCAAAGGCATTCGGATCAGGGTCATCGATAATATATGTCTTTGGCAAAGGCATGCCGCCCGCGATACTCATCTCCTCAACCACATTCTGCCATTGCCTCTGTTTAGGGTCATTCAAATCCAAAGGCATGGCCCTGCAGGAATAAAGCACCATCTTATCCCCGCTCATGTAGCCGGCGAATGATGAAATAAGCCCGGCGGAAAGGGCCGCTATTGAAAAAACAGGTACGCTCATGCCCGCGCCGTAAAAATAGTCGAACCCGGCGCCTATAAACAAAAAAAACAATATAAGCAGGCCCGCGATTATCCATGTATCGCGCGCGTTTCTAGATTTCTGCTCGTAGATATTCATTAATTATTTAAGGCTCAGGTCTACTTTCGGGGCCGCCCTTTCGGACGCGTCCTGTATCTCGAATAGTTCCGCGGCCTTGAACCCAAATATCCCAGCCACAAGATTAGAAGGGAAAACCTCCCGGCTGATATTGAACTTGGTGGCGATATCATTATAAAACTGCCTCGCGAAACCGATCCTGTTTTCCGTTGAAACGAGCTCTTCCTGGAGCTTGGCGACGTTTTCATTGGATTTGAGATTAGGATAACTCTCGACCAGGGCGAATAACTGCCTGAGGGTGCCTGTAAGGGCATTCTCCTTAACCGCCTTATCAGCCACACCCTGCGCGCTCATCGCCTTATTCCGCGCCTCTATGACCTTTGTAAGCGTATCCTGCTCAAACTTCATTATACCTTTAACTGTCTCCACCAAATTCGGGATCAGGTCATATCTCCTCTTGAGCTGGACATCTATCTGCTTCCACCCGTTCATGACCTGGTTTTTCAAAGAAACCAGCCCGTTATAAACCGCTATCAGCCATAAAATCAATACCGCGATCACGCCTAACGCTATCCATAATACACTCATGTCCCCTCTCTTTCTGAAAAATTAACTCTCTATGGCACCCTTGGTAATCTTTATTATCTCCTCCCTGCTGATAGGCTTCATGCAGAATATGGTATTTACCACGGCCTGATTATGGGGCGCCAGCAGGTTTCCGAGCCTTGACAGATAGCCCGACATCACGCATATCTTCGTGTCCTTGTCTTTCAATCTCAATTCCGTCAATATCTTCCCGCCGTCGCCGTCAGGCAGGGCCAGATCCAAAAAGATCAGGTTATATTTCCCTCTCCTGAAAAGACCCTCCACCTCCTTGGCGGTTTTCGCGAAATCCAGGTCATAGTTAAATTCCTTAAGGACAGACTTGAACGCCTCTCTTATCATCTCGTCGTCATCAATAATAAGGATCTTTTTCTTCATCCCCCCGCCTCCCATCAGCTCGCCTGTTATCTTCAGCAGCGCGTCCCTGAAAACCGGTTTTCTGACTATCTTGTCTATGGCACCTTCCTTTATCAACAGGAGATATTCTGTCATGTGCTCATCAGCCATCGCGGTTATGACGCACACCTTCGCGTCCTTCTTGATGGCCCTTATGGCCCTAAAGGTATCCAGGCTGCCCATGCCCGGCATGTGTATGTCAAGATATACAAGATCGTAATTGGCGCTCTTGACTTTCTCAATCCCGCTCTCGCCGCTCAGAGAGGTATCCACCTCATACCCCTCCTTTTCCAATATTGACTTCACTGAATTACAGATGGCCTCATCATCGTCTATCACGAGAATCCTTGACATGCGCGAACCTCCTGTCTGGCCCTATACGGACAAAGAAAGCGTGAACTCCGAGCCCTTTTGTTCTTCGGAGCTGAATTCTATTTTCCCGCCGTGCTGTTCCATGATGCCCTTGGCTATGGCAAGACCCATGCCCAGGCCTTTTCCCGACGGCCTGGTCGTGAAAAACGGCTCAAAGATCCTTTTCATGTGTTCCCGCTTGACGCCGCCGCTGTCTTTGACCTTTATCATCACTTTATTATCTTCCAGATAAGTGCTTATCGTAACCTGTCTCGTTTCTTTTTCCAGGACAGCCTGCCTGGCGTTGGACAACAGATCTGCCAGGACCTGCCGCACCGCGATCTTTGAGATCCTGACCTCAGGCAGGCCGTCGGCGTATTCCGCCGTGAGACTGACGCCATCCGCCTCAAACTCCGGGGAAACGCGGGAGACCGCGGATTTGACTGCCTCGTTTATATCCGCGTTTTCGAAAAATAACTCTTCCTTGCGGGAAAACATCTTGAGCCTCGCGGCTATGTCAACAAGCCTCATAAGGCCTTTTTCCATCTGGCCCAGAACTCTAAGGGTCCCGTCATTGACCCCCTGATCCACCTTGAGGCCCTGCGCGAGGAGCATGACGCCCATGAGGGCGTTATTTATATCATGAGACAGCTTGGCGGAAAATTCCCGCAAGGCCTTCATCTGTTCAGGCGTCATATCTCTCAGGTTTACCTCCGCCATCAAAAAACCCCTTCCATGACCGCGCCGCAGCCCGGACACCTGCCATCTCTGACATTATTCTGCATCATATCAAAGATCACGCGTTCTATTAAAAGATTTCCGCAATTATGACAATATGTATTATTGCCTTCGATTGTATTGCCTAAATATACGTATCGCAGGCCCGCCTTCTCGCCTATCTCTTTCGCCCTTCTTAATGTCTCGATAGGCGTGGGCGCGGAATCCAGATATTCATAATCCGGGTGGAATCTGGACACGTGCCAGGGCGTCTCAGGGCCCACGCTTGAGATAAAATCAGCTATGCCTTTTAATTCTTCATCCGAATCGTTTTGGTCAGGCACGACTAACGTGGTAATCTCCACCCAGATGCCCAATCGCTTCATCAGTCTGACCGATTCCAGGACCGGCCCCAGCCGCGCCTTGCAAAACCCGGAATAAAAACTCTCGCTGAACCCTTTTATGTCCACGTTACAGGCGTCCAGGTACGGCCTTATCATCTCAATGGCCTCTCTTGTCATGTACCCGTTGGTCACGAATATATTGTAAAGGCCCGCGTCCCTGGCGAGCCTCGCGACATCGTAAGCGTATTCAAAAAATACTGTCGGTTCCGTATAGGTATAGGATACGCTCGCGCACTTATATTTTTTCGCGCTGTCGACGATTGCCCGCGGCCCGGTATATCCGCCCTTCACGCCGGACGCGGCCGCTTGTGATATCTGCCAGTTCTGGCAGAAACCGCATTTGAAATTGCAGCCCGCGGCGGCTATGGAATAAGACATTGACCCCGGCAAAAAATGATACAGGGGCTTTTTCTCTATGGGGTCTACGTGCGAGGCCGCTATATCCCCGTATGTATCCGTATATAACCTGCCCTCTTTATTCCGCCTTACCCCGCAGATGCCGGCTTTCCCATCAAAGATCACGCAGCGGTGCGAACAAAGACCGCACCGGACCCTGTCTCCATCCAATTTTTCATACAACGCGGCTTCTTTTCTCATGTCGCGCCTATAAGGCAGCATGCCTCGAGGCGAGATTGACGACCTCGCATGTCTCCACGAGAATGACATATTCCGGACTGGGCAACAGCGCCTCGGGATGAGAAAGATGACCTTTTTCCCCGCGCAGATTCTTCAGAAGCCTGTGTGTTATCCTGCCTGTTATTTTTTTCTCCCATAACCTTAAAAGCCTGGGGCTCATCTTGCTCTTTTTTATTATCCGTGCCTTACCCTTTAAAGAATACCCGATAAATTTATGCTCGTCAACCGCGGTAACGCTTATGTTCGGGTTATTCAACAGGTTCTCATAGGTCTTTGTCATGTAAAGGTCCAAGAGATAAACCACGCCGTCTTCGGATATATCGACTATCCCCTTACAGGAATTATGCGGATAACCGTCCTTATCCACTGTCGTGACTATATTGAAACGCTGGCCGTGAAAAAAATTCACCACGGCCTTTTCCAATTTCATCATTCTACCCCTATCTCCCTCAAACCCTGCCACAGCCCGTGGATGTTACAATACGAGGCCGCCAGAATCACGCCGGGCTTGTCTATCCTGAATTTTAAACTTATGTCCGGACTGGTGTAGGTGCCGCTCGTATCCGGACCCTGCCCTGACTCGCCGTGCGAACTAAACTCAAATCTGCCTATCTCTGAGGGAAACTTTTCCCCGTCAGCCAGGAAATAGACCTCTATCCATCTTATGTGATGGGCCGTCGTGTTGGGATGCGGGATTTCCTTGCCTACACTCACCGTAACCGCGAAGGCCTCGCCTTTTTTTATCTTGCCGGGCGCGTCAATCACGGGGACGTGCTTTTCTTTTTTCCAGTCTGCGGACTGGAACAATTCTTTTAATTCCGCCATGTTATCCTCCTGTTATCACACTTCTTCAAATTGATCCTTGCCCACCCCGCACTCAGGACAAACCCAATCCTCGGGCAGGTCTTCAAACGCTATGTTGTCGTTATCGGCCGGGTTGTAGATATATCCACAAACCATGCATCTGTATTTACCCATACCGCCTCCTTAGCTTAGCTCATCCGAACACCTTGATATGACAGCCTTCATCTCCTGGCTCTCTCCCTTGCCTACCTTTATGAGATACGAGGCGATGCTCAGATTCGCCCTTATTTTGAATAAATTCACCTGGTCCCTAAAGTCTTCCGGCGAGGTATCGGAATCTCTCAGGTACGTTTCCAGAAAATCCCGCTCTTTGTATTGCTTCAGGACCGCCGGGTAATCATGAAACTGGCTTTCGAACTGAGCTAAAAAATACCCCACGTCAAACGCCGCCGGCATCACGATGGCGTTGGCGAAATCTATCACTGATATGAAAAGCGTGGTGATGTCCTGCATCCTGTCCTGGCCTATTATTATGTTTTTAGGGTGATAATCCCCGTGGTTCAACATGAACAGATCCCCGCGGTTCGCGCGCATGGCCTTCTCCTCTTCCCGCACGAACTTCACGATAGGCCTTATTTCATCCAGGTAAGGGCTCTTCGTCCTTATAAAAGAATTCAGATACGATTCGAACCTTTTTTCTTCTTTTTTGATCGCGCCGTCAGCGCCTTCCGGCCGGATCCTCTTATTGTGGAGCCTTGCCAGCCATCTCGCGGATAATCTAAAATAATCGGCGCCTACCGATTTATCCACCTGCGCCAGGAGATCGAAGAGATTTTTACCGCGCTGACCCTCTTCTATCAACAACTTCTCGTCTTCGTTTATGTCTATTATCTTCGGGACCCGGAATTGGCCCGCGCTGAACCCGTTTTCATAAAGCATGCCGGAAAACTCGGCTGATCTCCTGGAGGCCGGCCATTTCCTGACATCGGTCACGTTTTTCAGGATAATCCTGCTCCGCGACTCATCGGCGCCCTTCGTGCCTATCGTTATCTCCGTGACCACCATGTTGCCGCCGGATTTCGGGATCTCTTTAAAAAACGGCCTGACGCGGCCCGCTTTTATCTCTTCGACAACGCCCCTCATGTCCCTGACAGGATGGTCGAACTGCAGGGGAAACATGCCGGCCGTGTTTTCCGCGTGGGCGTCACTGCCGCTCACGGCCGTGAATTTATATCCATGCCAGGCCTTCAGGCCAAGATAGTTTTCCTTCGCCGCGTGATTCACGCTGAATATCTCAACGGCGTCCAGCAATGGATTAACCAGCGCCTCTTTCTTCGGCGAAGCGCCTTTTCTAAAAGGGTGCGCGAGGATGAAGGCCGCGTCCGGGAATCTCTTCCTGAGCCCCGGCAAGGTAGAAAATTTTTCTATCGAAACGCCCGCGCCGAAGACCAATACGTGCCCGGCGTCCGTCTCCACCTCCTGGCCCGCCAATATTAAAAAATTATCCTCCACCTCGGCGTCTATCCTCAGGGCCCGCATCTCGTCTTCTTTCCAGAGATAATGATGCTCCGTCAGGATCACGCCCTGCAGTTCTTTTTTTCTGACCTGCCTTACCAGCGCGACGGGATCCGCCTGGCTGCACTTTGAATATCTGGATGTATGCGCGTGTATCTCTAATAACATGTCGCGGAAAGACCCGGCTTTTTCTTTTTGCCTGACTTCACCATCTCCATGGCCCACAACGGAAAAGACGAAATAGCTATGACCAGGCCCCAGTCAGTAAAACTTAAAGGCTCTGTCTTGAACACGGACTGCAGGAAAGGTACGTACACGACGGCCATCTGCAGGAGAAAAGAAACGAGGACCGCCATGATCAATTTTTTATTAGTCAGAAATCCCAGCTCAAAAACAGACGCCGTGTTGCTGCGGCAGTTGAACGAATGAAACAGCTGGGCGCACGAGAGCACGATAAAAGCGGCTGTCCTGGCCCTCCCGATCCCCTCGTTTTCCACGAATAAAACCACCGAGAACGCGAGCAGGCTGCAGGCCGCTATGAACGCCCCCTGGAAAAGCATCAGGACGGCGTTTTCTTTCGTTATGACCGGCTCTCTTGTCTCGCGGGGACGCCTCCGCATGATATCAGGATCAATGGGGTCGACGCCCAGCGCCAGCGCCGGGAGCCCATCCGTAACCAAATTCACCCAGAGTATCTGGATCGGCAGGAGCGGCACCGGCAGGCCCAGGAGCGAAGAGACGAACATCACGAATATCTCGCCTATGTTGCACGATAACAGATAATGTATGAATTTCTTTATGTTGTCGTATATACCGCGCCCTTCCTCAACGGCGGATACGATAGAGGCAAAATTATCGTCGGTGATCACCATGTCGGACACCTCTTTGGTGACGTCGGTGCCCGTGATGCCCATCGCCACTCCTATATCAGCCTCTTTCACCGCCGGCGCGTCATTGACCCCGTCCCCCGTCATCGCGACTATCTCGCCGCGGCCGCGCCACGTCCTCACGATCCTCAATTTATGTTCCGGTGACACCCGCGCGTACACCGGGATGCGCGATACCTTATCGCGCAGTTCGTCATCGCTTAACTTATCAAGCTCTTCCCCCGTGAGCGCGAGGGAATCTTTCTCAAAGAACCCGAGCTCCCGGCTTATCGCGATCGCCGTATTCTTGTGATCACCCGTTATCATCACCGTCTTTATGCCGGCTGTCTTGCACTTTTCTATGGCCTCCTTTACCTCTTCCCTCGCCGGGTCTATCATCGCCACGAGCCCCAGAAAAATCAGGTCGTTCTCAATAAAATCAGCGTCGTATTTGTCCGGCATGCCGTCAAATACCCTGTACCCTACCGCCAATACGCGCATCGCGGAAGAGGCCAGCTGGTCGTTCATGGATAATATCCTTGCCTTATCCGCCTCTTCCAGCTTTCTCACCACGCCCTCTTCCTCTACGCGGCTGCAATCATCCAGGAATACGTCAGGCGCGCCCTTCACGAACGCCGCGGCCTTACCCCTGTCCCCGCGCACCATTGTCATCTTCTTGCGCTCGGAATCAAAAGGTATCTCCTCTATGAGCGGGTGGATCTTTTCCAGGCTGTTTTTCCATATGCCCATCTTGGCGGCGCAGCTCAATATGGCGCCCTCGGTCGGGTCGCCCACTATTTTATACCCCGCCTTTTCCTTCACGAGATCAGCGCCGTTACACAACACCGCGTAAGTAAGCGCCTTGGTAAGCCCGGGGTAGTCGCCGGGATCGATCTCCTTGTAATCACGCAGGAACTGCCCCTCAACCCCGTATCCCACACCCGTCACCTTGAATAAGACAGTATCCGCGAACACGGCCTGCACCGTCATCTCGTTCTTTGTAAGCGTGCCTGTCTTATCGGAACAGATCACCGTGGCGCACCCAAGCGTCTCAACGGAAGGCAATTTTCTTATCAGGGCGTTCCGTTTTACCATGCGCTGGACCCCGAGCGCCAGCGCGATAGTCACTACGGCCGGCATGCCTTCGGGTATGGCCGCGACAGCCAGACTCACTGAGGTTAAAAATATGTCTATCAGTTTCCCGCCCCTTAACAATTCCATCAAAAACACCAGGGCCACCAGCGCGAAACAGACGTAAACTATGAATTTCCCGAATTCCTCCAGCCTCTTCTGTAAAGGCGTGTCCTCGCGTCCTATATCCTGGATCATGCCCGCGATCCTGCCCAGCTCTGTCCGCATGCCGGTTTCAACCACGATCGCCCTCGCCTTGCCCGACGAAACAGCGGTACCCGCGTAAACCATGTTGGCCCGGTCAGCCAGAGGCATCTCTTTTTCTTTCAGGGATAAAACCGTCTTGGCCACAGGCGTTGACTCGCCCGTGAGGCTCGCCTCCTGCGCCGTAAAATTGGGAGTCAGCCAGACGACGCGGCAATCCGCGGGGACGTTATCGCCCGCCTCCAGTTCGACAAGGTCTCCAGGGACCAGGTCGGCTGTTTTAACCACACGGCGTTCCCCGTCACGGATAACCTTGGCTTTCGGGGAAGACAGTCTTTTTAACGCCTGAAGCGATTTCTCGGCGCGGTATTCCTGTATAAAACCGAGTATCGCGTTTAACATGACTATCGCTATTATGGCCCAGGCGTCCACCCATTCCTTTAAAAAACCAGACACGAGGGCAGCGCCTATCAACACCCATATCATAAAATCGTTAAACTGTTCCAGGAAGATCTTGGCGGGGGTTATTGACTTTTTTTCCTGCAGCTGATTCAGGCCGTATTTTTTAAGGCGTTCCTCCGCCTCCGGCGCGGACAGGCCCCTTTCCGCGTCCGCCTTGAGGTCACGTTCTATCTCTTTTATATCCGCCTGCCACCAGTCCATGGTAGAACCCCTATTCCATTAAGATCAAAAGCGCCATGATGCCAACGCCGAACGCTATTGAGGCGAACTGCAGCAAAGACACCGATATCTTGGCGTCGTGGTCCCTGTGCAATTCAGGTATGAGGTCCGAGCCGGCGATGTAGAGAAAACCGCCGGCCGTCACTGGCAATAAATAATGCGAAAAACCGCTGACGCGCGATTCTATCAAGAGCGCGATCACGGCCCCGGCAAGCGACGTGAGCGCCGACAGAAAATTAAAAAACAGCGCCTTTTTCACCGGCATGCCGCTATGGATCAGTATCCCAAAATCCCCTATCTCCTGCGGGATCTCGTGCAATATGACGGCGAGGGAGGTGCTGATGCCTATGGGTATAGACACCGCGAAACCGGCGGCCACTATCATCCCGTCTATCAGATTATGCACGGCGTCGCCTATCAGGTTTAAAAACGCGACGGGGTGCATGTGCTCCTTCGATGTGGGGACGTGGCAATGCCTCCATCGTATGAATTTCTCAAGGATAAAAAAAAGGAACACGCCCGCCAGGATCAAGAGAGAGCTTTTCAGGTTTATCCCAAGGGCCTCGAACGTCTCCGGCAGGAGATGGATGAAGGCGTCGCCGAAAAGCCCCCCTACCGCGAAACTCACCAGCAAAAGCAGGATCTTGCTGAGCGCTGTCTTTTTCAGCGACAGAAAAAAAACGCCTGTGAGCGAGACCAGGCTTATTATCAGAACGCTCGATATCGTGAAAACCCAAACCTTTAGCATTGTTTATTCAGAATCCTTTGAACACCCCTTGCACATGGGGCAGTTTTCTCTCATCTTCATCATCGAATCGTGCATGGCCTTCGGGTCAATACTAATCTCTGTCTCCTTGACAAGATTCAGGCCGCTGTCGTATTTTACCAGCTTATTGCCCAGTTTCAAGACCACCCCTCCGTCCTGCGTGGCGATCATCTCTTTGGACATCATCATCTTTTTCATCATCATGCACTGCGGACAACACTTGCCTTTTTTCCATTCAGACCTCTTGTCTTTCCTGTCCCCGCGCCCCTCACCCGCGATGGCCGCGCCCGCGAAACAAATAACCATGATCCCCATCAATCCCAACAGCGCTATCTTCTTCATAATCCCTCCTTTTCAAGGTACTGTTTGCACGAAACCGCGGCCACGGCGCCGTCGCCGCACGCGGTCACTACCTGGCGCAGCAGTTTTTTCCTGCAGTCGCCCGCCGCGAAAATACCGGGTTTATTTGTTTTACCGTCTTCGCCCGCGGCTATATAACCGTTATCGTCCAACTCCAGAATACCTTTCACGAAATCGGTGTTCGGGACATAACCCGCGAAAATAAACACGCCATCGCATCTCAATTCGCCTTCCTTGTTTGTCTTCACATTTTTTATCCTGACGCCGGACACCTTATTATCCCCTGAAATCTCCGTCACTACGGAATCCCAGGAAAAACTTATTTTTTTATTGCTGAAGGCCCTTTCCTGCAGAATCTTCGCGGCGCGGAGCGCGTCTCTCCGGTGTATGATCGTGAGCTTGTTGACAAACTTTGTCAAAAACAAGGCCTCTTCTATGGCGCTGTCCCCGCCTCCTATCACGGCCACGTCCTTATCTTTAAAAAGCGCGCCGTCGCAGGTGGCGCAATAAGAAACCCCCTTGCCGCGCAGTTTATCTTCCCCGACCGCGCCAAGAAGTTTAGGCCTGGCGCCTGAGGCGATTATAATAGACCCGGCCAAATAAAATTTATCTTCTGTTTCTATTTTCCAGGTGAGCCTGCCTCCTTGATTTTCTTCTTTTATGCCCCTCACGTCCGAAACAATAAACTCCGCCCCGAATTTTTCCGCCTGTTTTTTAAACTTATCCACCAGGTCAAAACCGCCTATGCCTTCCGGAAATCCCGGAAAATTTTCCACAAGGTCAGTGGTCACTGCCTGGCACGGCACCGCGTAGCTCTCCACGAGAAGCGTCTTCAGGCGCGCCCTCGACGCGTATATGGCGGCTGTCAGGCCCGCGGGCCCCCCGCCTATGATAACAACTTCGTAATCCATGACTACCCCGCCGCTTATTTAAGACCTTCTTTTATCTGATACAAAATCCCCTTGGCTATCTCGGGCTTCGGGAGAAGCATCTTCCTGGCTGAAACAGTGATGCTTGTCTTATTATCAGAGACGCTTTTTAATTTAACGCTCACGCTGGCCCCGTCCACGCTCGCGGTTATGACACCCATCGTCTTGTCCTCGCCCGCCACTTTGCCCCTGTTTTTTAACAATGCCAGGGCGGCGTCGTATAACTCTGAAACAGGCTTATCAATATCCTCCTGAACGCTGTCTTTTTCCCCGAACGCGGCCGCGATCGCGACAGGCACAATGCCCACCCCTGTGAGCATGGCCGCCCCGTAAATCGCCGCGCCCTTTATGCCGGCCCTCTTCATGGGTTCTGTCAGGATAAGCGCCGCCAGCTGCTGCGGGCTGGTGATGTTGTTATAAGTCCCCTTTATGTTAATGTCATATACCTGCACGGTCGGCTCTGCCCCGCCGGACGCGTAATCAGTCATTACCATCCTGCCGATATTGAGATTCAGAAGATCTATCTTCATCTCCATGGGCCCGGAAGATTTTTTGGCTTTCGGCTTTGCCTCTTTGGACCCCGCCTCTTTCTGCGCGACCTTGAGGGAATCCACGTTCAGTTTCCCGTCTTTATTCTTTGTAAGGTTAACCTCTTTCAAATCTATTTCCAGTTTTTTCAGGTGCAGCCTGCCTTTTAACAATGCCCCCGCATCATAATCAACCGCTATCTTGGGCAAGTCCACTAATACGCCTTTAGGGAACCCCTCGGGATTATACATCCTGAATCCGGTGATGCTGACAGATTGACTCAATATCCCAAGGGAAAACCCCTTGATCTCCACCTTCGCGCCTGTGACGCCCGTTGCCACGGTTGATATCACTGACTTGATCAGCTGATCTTTGGCAAGAGACAGGACAACAATAGAAAAGACTACGACAAGAACAACTATGAGGATTTTTTTCATAGCCACCTCCTTGGATATATGATTATAACAAAAACGGCTATAAACCACAACCAAAATGGGCAACAACCTGACCATCCGCTAAAGCTTCGGCGGGCAGACAAACAAGCAGCATTGCAGGTATGTAAAGCCCTATGGCAAGATGAATTGACTGTAATAAAGACCCGCGAGAATAAAAATGACCCCGGTGATTTTACGCGCATATAATTCGAGTGCGGTCAATTTAGAAAACCATTTATTAAGCGAGCTGACGCCCATCGCTATGGCTACGGCGAAAAATAAGACCGGGAGGCCTGTCCCGATGCCGTAAATAAAGAGAAGGATAACGCCTATTTTATGGCTGAGCGCGAGCGGCATGACGCTCCCGAAAAATATCGCCGCGGATATTGGGCAGAACGCGAGCGCGAAAAACATCCCTAGCATAAACGCGCCCGGAGCCCCTGCTTCAACAAAAGCATTGCGGTGTTTCTCGGAAAGCGTAAGGCCTGAAAATTTTAGTTTAATTACCTCCAATAGAACAAGGCCTGTAAGTATCAGGATAGGCCCCATGGCTTTAACCACATACTTCTGCAGGAATTGCGCGGCCGCGGGGATAGCCAGCACTGACTTAATAATAAGTAAGCCTAATATCACATAAGAAAACATCCTTCCGAGCGTATAGGCCAACCCCGCCAGGAAAACAAAGACCGGATGGGTAACGCGCTTTGAAAGGAAAGATATCGCGGCTATATTGGTCGCGAGAGGACACGGGCTTATGGAAGTCATGATCCCAAGCCACAGGGCTGACAAAAATCCGGTTAAAATCAAGGTAATTTATTCTCCTCTAAGAATTTTGCTATTTCTTCTTTAACATAATTATAAAATGCCTCTTTATCGCCTAAATAATCCCAAACCTTCTCAAGATTTTTATATTCCGCTTCCTTTCCGTCTTTTATTTTGGAAATGACAAGCGATTTTGTATAAAGTTTGTAATCCTTGGCGAAATGCCCGTTGCCTTTCTCATCTATATTAATTATCTCGTATTCCAATCCGCCGGAGGCGAGCTCTTTGGCGAAATATTTATCAATGGCCTCCTTGGAATACGTTTCTATTTCATGGCAATTTGAGCACCTGAAATCCCCGTGAAAATAATAGGCTTTTACATAATCCGCTTTTCGCGATTTAGGAGGCGCGGCATCCTCTCCCTCGGAACACCCTGCGCTCTGATTAAACAGAACAACAGCCAGAAGAATTAAAAATATTCTTTTCAACTTCTCCTCCTTTTATGATAGAAACTTTTTTATTTCATCCTTATCTAACAATTTACCCGCGGATACTATCTTTCCGTCAACCACGAGCGCGGGCGTCATCATCACGCCATACTCGGTAATCTTATCAATATCCGTAACTTTGCTGATTTCGGCCTGAATGTTTAATTCTTTGACCGCCGACTCAGCGTTAGCGGTAAGCTGTTTGCATTTAGGACAACCAACGCCCAATATCTCAATTTTCATCTTGCGCCTCCGATTATTATTTTATAGCAGAAACTTTTATACTTACCACAGCGTCTTGAGCTTGTTTAAGGTTATCAAACATAGCATCAACCGGATAACTCGATTCGCTGATTACCTTAACATCTTGGAATCCTGCTATAGAGATAAGCTCCAGGTACTCATTTTTCTTAACCGCTCCGGCAAGGCATCCCACATACGCCTCAACTGAATCCTTGATTTCCTTTGGCAGATCTTTTGCCAACACCAAATCTGAAACCATCAATCGGCCTCCTGCCTTCAGGACCCGATACGCCTCTTTAAATACCGTCTCTTTATCAGGCGACAGGTTAATAACACAGTTTGATATAATCACATCAATTGAATCGTCCCCTACGGGCAGTTTCTCGATTTCACCCAAACGGAACTCCACATTGCTATGGTTACCCTTCTTGGCGTTTTCCTTCGCTTTAGCAACCATCTCCGGCGTCATGTCAACACCGATGACTCGGCCGGTCTTGCCGACACGTTGAGCCGACAAAAACGCGTCAAACCCCGCTCCGCTTCCCAGGTCAAGAACAACATCGCCTTCCTTTAATGAAGCAAGGGCAACCGGATTTCCGCATCCAAAACCCAGATTCGCGCCTTCCGGGACAACATCCATATCAGAATCGCTGTAACCGACTTTTTTACCGATTTCTTTCGCCTGACCTGTTCCGCAGCAACAAGAGCCCGCGGAACAACAAGAGGCCCCCCTCTTTATCGCCTTGGCA
>Ga0265297_10002587_pt1 | contig 36091 bp, 31 predicted proteins | sample Munlanlwell13791_FD_192502 | JGI IMG/M metagenome (GOLD analysis project Ga0265297, IMG submission 192502) | Leachate microbial communities from a municipal landfill in Southern Ontario, Canada - Leachate well 137-91 | ecosystem: Engineered > Solid waste > Landfill > Unclassified | place... | reverse complement strand
AAAATTTGGGATAAGCTATGGCTATTAAAATACTAAAATTTCACAGAGGAAATTTTAGTATGATCCCAAATTTTTATAAAGGAAAAATTTGGGATAATCTATAGGCTATTAAAATACTAAAATTTCACAGAGGAAATTTTAGTATGACGCGACCGAGCCTTTTGGAGTATAGGGCACTACGGCGCCTAGTATCCACGATCTGTCATTGGTACGCCTCGAGAGCGTTGAATGCCCTATAGAAACAAAAGGCGAGGGAGCGGCAGCCTGCCCTCCGAAGCAAAACATCTCTGAATATCAGAAGCTGCGAAGGAGGGGACCAGGAAAAATTGGTAGCGGGGACTGGATTTGAACCAGTGACACGCCGGGTATGAGCCGACTGCTCTGCCAGACTGAGCTACCCCGCCAAAAGTGACGGTCGCTATTATAGCACAGCGTCTCGCTTTGTAAAAGGCAAAATTGAATTCATTAAATACCACTTGACGGCGCGCGCCTTTAATATTAACCTATACATGCTTAATATTAACTTATAAGGAGAAGAATATGCCCGATAAACCGGTATTGGAAGATGTGATGTGCTCGTTCTGCGGACACGCGTGGTGCGTGGAACTGCCGAAGAAGGACGCCGATGACGGCGATGCGCTGAAGTGCCCGCGCTGCGGGAAGGACGGCGGAAAGAAGGTAGGTTAGAGATGGCCAAAGAGAACTTTTCATTCGATATAGTTTCCGAAGTGGATATGCAGGAAGTCGATAACGCGGTGAACCAGGCGAAGAAGGAGATGGCCCAGCGCTATGACTTCAAGAACAGCAAGTCATCGATCGACTTCAACCGCGCCGAGAAGAAGCTCCTCCTTGTGGGCGACGACGACTTCAAGCTCCGTTCCGTCAAGGATATCCTGGCGGGCAAGTTCGCCAAGCGCGGCGTCTCGCTCAAGTCGCTCACGTTCAAGGACCCGCAGCAGGTGTTCGGCGGCCACCTCCAGCAGGAGGTCGATATCGCTACCGGGATCCCGAAGGAGAAGGCGAAGGACCTGGTCGCCGTCATAAAGGGCCTGGGGCTGAAGGTACAGCCGCAGATAGAGGGGGAGAAGGTCAGGGTATTCTCGCCGAAGAAGGACGACCTCCAGGCGGTCATGGCTCACCTGCGAAAGATAGATTTCCCGCTCGCGCTCAATTTCTGTAACTACAGATAAGAAGGCCCACAGGATGGCCCTGCCACAGGCACATTTAGAACGCATTCTGAAGACCGTCAAGAACTATGATATGGTCAGGGCCGGAGATACCGTGCTCGCGGCCGTTTCCGGGGGCCCCGATTCCGTATTCCTCCTGCATGCCCTGGCCGGTTTGAAGAAGAAACTCGGCATACGCGAATTATGGGTCTGCAACCTCGATCACTGCCTGCGCGGCGAAGAGTCGGAGGCGGATTCCGGTTTTGTGAAGGAGATATCGAAGGACCTTGGGGTCGGATGCATCCATGAACGGATAGATATCAGGGCCGCGAGGAAGAGAGGGCTTTCGACCGAGGAGTCTGCCAGGGAAGAGCGGTACAAGTTCTTTGCAAGAGCGGCGAAAAGGTGCGGGGCAGGCGTCGTGGCCACCGGGCACACCCTCGACGACCAGGCCGAGACCGTGCTGATGAGGATCGTGAAAGGGACCGCGCTCAAGGGTATGGCGGGCATAGCGCCCGTCCGGGAAGAGGGCGCCATCAGGGTGATACGGCCCCTGATCGAGCTGGAGAAGAGCGAGATAAAGGATTGCCTGGATAAGAAAGGCGTCCCGTACAGGATAGACAGCACCAATGTCGAGCCGGTATATTTCCGCAATGTGGTGCGGTCCGAGATCATCCCGTTCCTCGAGAAGTATAACCCGCGGCTGAAGAGGTCGCTCTCCAATCTCGCCGAACACCTGAGGGAGGACCTCGAGTTCATAAACGAGGAGAAGGCGAAGGCCAGGGAAGGGAAGATCGGTTCCCGGAACGGGCGGCTTACGATAAAACTGAAGGACCTCGTCGTACAGCCGAAAGCGCTGCAGAAGGAGATATTGCGCGATATGCTCGGGCAGATAGGGGGCGAGGTGAAGAAACTCTCGTTCAGGCACTGGAAAGAGATAGAGCATTTCATAAGGTATAACCGAAAAGGGAACGCTCTAGACCTGCCCGGAGGTGTACGGCTGGAGAGGACCGGTGAAACGCTCGAGTTTTATCTATTATAATGCTTGCTTCCATATTATTATTTTGGTAATATAAACCAAATAACGGATTTAAGGAGAATATGCAAAAGAATAACAGGAAAAAGAAACAGCAGAAACCCGTGAAGAACGGGTCGAACCTCGTCATATGGTTCCTCATAGTGCTGGGCATCGTCTATCTTTTCAGGGCCGGCGGGCAGGGGGTAGAAAAGCCGACGCAGGATATCGGGTATTCGAAATTCTTCGATATAGTAAAAGAGAACCCGGTCACGAAGCGCATAGTGTCATGTATAAAGACCGATAATGTGATCAAGGGAGAGCTCTCCGACGGCGGCAAATTCGTCGTTAACATCCCGGAAGCCGACCAGGACCTGATACGGCTCCTGCGCGAGAATGTTAAGGAGTTCGAGATAAGGCCGCCGAAGACGCTCTGGGTGAACCTCTTCTATTCGCTGGGGCCGATGATCCTTTTCATACTCTTCCTATGGATATTCGTATATCGCGGAGGGGGCGCCGGCGGAGGCGGGCGTATATGGGCTTTCGGGAAGTCGCGCGCGACGCTCGCTTCGGACGGGCAGCAGAAGGTGACTTTCGAGGACGTCGCAGGAGTAGATGAGGCCAAGGAGGAGCTGAAGGAGGTCATCGAGTTCCTGAAAGACCCCAAGAAGTTCCAGCGCCTGGGGGGCAAGATACCCAAGGGAGTCCTGCTGATGGGGCCGCCCGGCACAGGTAAGACGTTATTGGCCAAGGCCGTCGCGGGCGAAGCGAACGTGCCGTTCCTTTCGATATCCGGTTCCGATTTCGTCGAGATGTTCGTCGGCGTGGGCGCATCCAGGGTGCGCGATCTCTTTGACCAGGCGAAACGCTCCGCAAAGCAGTCGGGGCGCGGCGCCATAATATTCATCGACGAGATAGATGCCGTCGGCCGCCAGCGGTTCGCGGGGATAGGCGGAGGCCACGATGAGAGGGAGCAGACGCTGAACGCGCTCCTTGTGGAGATGGACGGGTTCAATACGCAGGAGGGGGTCATACTGATCGCCGCCACCAACAGGCCCGACGTCCTCGACCCGGCACTGCTTCGCCCCGGCAGGTTCGACCGCCAGATCGTGATAGACAGGCCCGACATAATAGGCCGTGAGGCGATACTCAAAGTCCATACGAAGAACGTGAAGCTCGCCAAAGAGGCGGACCTGAATTCACTGGCGCGCCAGACGCCCGGGTTTTCGGGCGCGGACCTGGCGAACCTCGTCAACGAGGCGGCTCTCCTTGCCGCGCGGCGCAACAAAGAGTCGGTGACGATGGAAGAGTTGAACGAATCTATCGAACGGGTCATGGCCGGCCCGGAGCGGAAGTCGAAGGTGATATCCAAACAGGAGAAGGCGATAATATCATATCACGAATCCGGCCATGCGCTCCTGGCGCTTGTGATACCCGGTGCGGACCCGCTCCACAAGGTCTCCATATTGCCCAGAGGCATGGCGCTCGGCTATACCATACGCCTCCCGACCGAAGACCGTTATATAGTCACCAAAGAGGAACTCCTCGGCAGGATCACTGGGATACTCGGCGGGCGCGCAAGCGAGGAGATAGTATTCAACGAGCTCTCCACGGGCGCCCAGAACGACCTTGAGGTGTCGACCGCTATCGCGCGCAAGATGGTAACGCGCTTCGGCATGAGCGAGAAGATGGGCCATCTTACGTTCGGGCACAGGGAGGAGCAGATATTCCTCGGGAGGGACCTTATAGAGGAACGCAACTACAGCGACCAGACGGCGCTTCTCATCGATCAGGAGGTCCGCAGGATCATCGACGAATGTTACACCCGCGCCAAGAACGAGCTGGTGAAGCATAGGGACCGGCTTAAACTCCTTGCCGAGAGGCTCCTTGAGAAGGAAGTGCTGGAAGTGGACGAGGTGCGGGTCCTGCTGGGATTTGCGCGCGACGAGAAAGGCGGGGCCGGCAATGGCGAAGGTAAGCCGCCGACGAATACCGCGAATTCCTGATTTTGATATCAAGGCGGGGGATTTCGATCTCGCCCTGAGCAAGCGGACATATGTGATGGGTGTCCTCAACGTGACACCCGACTCTTTTTCGGAAAAGGGTCAGTTCTTTGACGCCGGCGCGGCAACGGCGCATGCGCTCCAGATGGCGCGCGACGGAGCCGACATCATAGATATAGGCGGTGAATCTACGAGGCCCGGGGCAGGAGAGGTCGCGGTAGAAGAAGAGCTGGACCGTGTGATCCCGGTGATAAAGGCCCTGGCCGGGAAACTTGATATACCGCTGTCGATCGATACGAGAAGGGCCGAGGTCGCCGAAGCGGCGATAGAAGAGGGCGCCTCGATCGTGAATGACGTATCGGGGTTGAAATATGACCCCGGCATGGCGCGCGTAGCCGGGCGGCACGGCGCGGCGGTCATAGCGATGCACATGAGGGCCTCGCCGCGCGACATGCAGTCGCACACCTCATACGCAGACCTGATGCGGGATATCATCCGGGACCTTAAGGGGTCGGTGGCGATAGCCCGCAAAGGCGGCATAGAGAGGCGGAGGATCATCGTCGACCCGGGGATCGGGTTCGCCAAGACGGCCGGGCAGAGTCTCGAGGTGATAGGGCGGCTGGCAGAGCTCGGCGTGCTGGGGCAGCCGGTGTGCGTAGGGCCGTCCCGTAAATCCTTCATAGGTAAGGTGCTCGCGATAGATGATCCGAAGGAGAGGGTGACAGGGACGGTTGCCGCGTGCGCCATAGCGGCAGTCAAGGGCGCGCGCATAGTGCGCGTCCATGATGTTAAGGAGGCGGTGCAGGCGGTGCGCATCGCCGACAGCATAACGCAAAATAGGATCGTCAACTGATATGCAGTTCATGACGCATTGGAAGATGGTGCTGGAAATATTGATACTCTGGTATACCATCTACACCGTCCTCCTGCTTATAAAGGGTACCCGCACGGAACAGCTCCTCAAGGGGCTCGTCATCATCGGCGTCATATTCGTCGCCACGCAGCAGCTGCATCTGGATGCCATAAACTGGGTCATCACACGCCTGGTGCCCATCTCCATAATAGCGCTCGTCGTCATCTTCCAGCCGGAGTTGCGCAGGGGGCTTGCCCGACTGGGGCAATTCGGCCTTTACCAGGAAGATATGGAGGTCATCGAGAGGATATCGCGCGCCGCGGTGACCCTTTCAACGAAACGGACCGGGGCCCTAATAGCGATCGAGCGGGAAGCGGGCCTTAAGGTATATATCGAAAGCGGCATCCTGCTGGACGGCCAGGTCTCCGAAGAGCTCCTCGTATCAATATTCATGCCCCAGACGCCGCTCCACGACGGCGCGGTCATCATACAGCGGGACAGGATAGTCGCTGCCGGGTGTCTCCTGCCGCTCAGCCAGGAAGCGAACATATCGAAATCACTCGGTACGCGCCACAGGGCCGCGATAGGCCTCAGCGAAGAGACGGACGGCGTCTGTATCGTAGTGAGCGAAGAGACAGGCGCCATCTCCGTGGCTATAGGCGGCAAGCTGATGCGCGATGTCAAAGAGTCCGAACTTCGGGAAATACTGAAGGGCATATTTTATAAACCGAAAAGGGCCCGCAAACAATGATCCGGTCACTGAAGGACCTCTTTACAAAGAACATAGGCCTTAAGATAGCGGCTCTCATACTTGCCCTCATCTGCTGGTTCTATATCGTAAAAGAGCTGAATAAAGGCACGGAGGAGGAACAGCAGTTCCTGCGCAGGATACTTCCGACCGAGGGCATATCATCCAAGAAACTTACGATCAAACCGATATTCGTAGGCAAGTTGAGGAGCGGGTACAGGGTGATAAGGGACCAAGTCATAGTCGTTCCCGAATATTGCATCGTTGTGGGTACACGCGACCTCCTCGGGAAGGTGCGTTACGCGTACACCATACCTCTCGACGTCGGAGGGGCCTCCAAGACGTTCACCAGATCCGTACCTCTGAACCCGATCGCGCCGGGCGTCTTCATGGAAGAGACGCTTGTGCAGGTGACGGTACCCATCGAGAAGGAATAATAAGAGAGCTATATGGTAAAGCTGGGGGTCAACATAGATCATGTGGCGACGCTCAGAGAGGCGAGGCGGTCGTCATTCCCGGACCCCGTCGATGCGGCCAGGGTCTGCGAGGAGGCGGGGTGCGATTCGATCGTCTGCCACCTCCGCGAAGACAGGCGGCATATAAAGGATGCGGATGTGATCAGGCTCAGGAAGTCCGTAAAGACGCGGCTCAACCTGGAGATGTCGATAGCGAAAGATATAGTCGATCTCGCGTGCCGGATCGGGCCGGAACAGGCGACGCTTGTGCCCGAGAGGCGTAAGGAGCTTACTACGGAGGGTGGCCTTGACGTCGTCCGTAACGAAGGGCGCGTCAGGAAGGCAACGGGGCGTCTTGCGGGTAGCGGCATAGACGTAAGCCTCTTCATAGACCCGCTTAAGCCGCAGATCGACGCGTCGTACAGGGCCGGGGCGCGTATCATCGAGCTCCACACGGGCGAGTACGCGAATGCCCGGTCCGGGGCCTCGGCGGACAGGGAGTTCAGGAAGCTCGTATATGCGGCCGAATATGCCCGGGGCCTCGGCCTCGAGGTCAATGCGGGGCACGGCCTCGATTACAAAAATGTATCACGCATAGCGCGGATAAAAGGTATGAATGAATTGAATATCGGATATGCCATAGTCGTCCGGTCCATATTCGCGGGCCTTGGGGCCGCCGTACGCGAAATGGCAGGGTTGATCAGATGATCGCCGGCGCCGGCGTGGACATAGTGGAGGTCTTCCGGATGCGGGAGGCCATACAGAAATGGGGCGATAACTTCCTGACCAAGATATTCACGCCCAAAGAGATATCCTACTCGAGCTCAAAACGGTTCGCGCACCAGCACTTTGCCGCCAGGTTCGCCGCAAAAGAGGCGGTCGTAAAGGCGTTCGGCGAACCGCATGCCAACCCCATCAAATGGACCGAGATAGAGGTCTTCAATGACCGCGAAGGGAAGCCGGTCATAGAGTTCCATGACGACGCGCTCAAATTGAAGAAGAAGAAGAAGATAAACAACGTGATCGTGAGCATGGCCCATTCGAAAAATTACGCGGTCGCGAACGTCATACTTGTCAGGAAGGGGAGATAGTGGAGATAGAGATACGCGGGATACTCGAGAAGTTCCCGAAGAGGGCCGCCGACTCCCATAAGGGGGATTATGGCCACGTCCTTGTCATGGCAGGCTCGTCGGGTTACACGGGGGCGCCGTACCTCACAGGCCAGGCGGCCTTATTGGCAGGGAGCGGCCTAGTAACGCTCGCGGCAGGGAAGAGCGTACATCCGATACTGGCGGCGAAGCTCACAGAGGTCATGGTCCGGCCGTTCTTCGAGACGCGCGACGGGTCGCTGAGTTTACTTGCGGAGAAGGAGCTCCTGGCGTTCGCCGAAGGATGCAACTGCGTCGCGATCGGGCCGGGCATTTCGCAGAACAGGGAGACACAGACCCTGGTACGTAACCTGGTGACGAAGCTGGATAAGACGATGGTCCTCGATGCCGACGGCCTGAATGCGCTCGCCGGGCACCTCCCCATATTGAAGAACGTCAAAAAGCCGGTTGTCCTGACACCCCATCCGGGCGAGATGGCGCGGCTGACCGGCAAAGAAACAGGGGATATACAAAAGAACAGAAAAGAGATTGCGCTCCAGTTTGCCGGCGAGTATAATATTGTCTTAATTTTAAAGGGGCACGAGACCGTGGTGGCCGGGCCTGGCGGAGAGCTTTACATAAACAGGACCGGTAACCCCGGCATGGCGACCGGCGGTGTCGGCGATGTGCTGACGGGTATAGTCGCGAGCTTCATAGGGCAGGGGATGGACCCGGTCTCTGCATCGGCGCTCGCGGTATACTTCCACGGCCTTGCCGGCGACCTGGCGCTTAAGGAGAAAGGTCCCTTAAGCCTCGTTGCTACCGATCTTTTAAATAAACTACCCGAGGTTTTAAGGACGCTAGCGTAGCTCAGCTGGTAGAGCAGGGGTTTTGTAAACCTCAGGTCGGGGGTTCAATTCCTCCCGCTAGCTCCAGGTCTATTACCTATGGAGACATGTTGTGAGGAATTGAAGCCGGCGAGCGCCGACCGGAGGGAGGAAGAGTCCTCTGGACGACAGCGAGCCGGCTGGCTACGGAGGCGGCCTCTGGACGCCGGAGTAGCCGATCCCCTCTGCTAGCTCCATAGCTATTGCATATAAATTTCGGTGAGGTACCAAAGCGGCCAAATGGATCAGACTGTAAATCTGACGGCTCACGCCTTCGAAGGTTCGAATCCTTCCCTCACCACCATTCTTCGGATTCACTGCGACCACCCAGAGATAGATTAGGTAGGTCTTGTGAATCCTCAGAATTCCATAGGGGGAACCTTGGGTTCCCCCTCCATGGCGTTCGCTCATATAAGCATACACCCCGGACGCTCACTGTCACCCCCTCCGTAAATGAATTCAACAAGGCATACTGAATTAACCTGTATTTAAGAGAAGGAGAATATTTCTCCTTCTCTTAAGATCTCATCCTCTTTACATAGGTGTCACTTCGTGACCTGTAATTTGGCCGTTCAGGAGCGAGCTCTGCGAGCGGAGGACCGAATCCTTCCCCAAATTTATCCAGAGACGTTTTCCAATTCCTTCGGGAACCTGTACCTATAAGCTCAGTGAATTCAGCAGATTCCCCTTCGAGTTTTGTTCTAAAACCCTCTCTTTATAGCTAGACCATTCATAATCATATGGAGCTATCGTTATACCGGCACGAACCGGATTATGTTCTATATAATTTATGCATCCGATCGCATATTCGTCTTTTGCGACTATTTTGCTGATAAATCTTCCTTGCCATAGCTGTCCCACTTTATCGTATTTTTTGTTAAAATAAGCAGTGTACGATCGTGTTAAGCCATGCATAAATTTTGCCAGATCTTCTTTTTTATCAATCTCTCCTAGTAAATGGATGTGATTCTTCATGAGACAATATCCATATAGCTTAAATTTGTACCTCTTTTTATATAAACGTAGCCTTTTACGATAAGTATCAAAATCTGAACTATCTATAAATACCGCCTGTTTTTGATTGCCTCTATCCATAATGTGATATAGTACATTATCCAATATGATTCTTGGTCCTGTTGGCATGGCCACCTCCCATATATATAGATGCCAAAATCTTGAAAATTATTGCAACTTTTTTTAAAATTTTCGCCATGTGCTTCTTGATGGGTACAGGTTCCAGCACAACTTGGAAAACGTCTCTAGATGTAATCTTGCTTCAATATCTTCCCGGAAAGTGGTAAAATAAGGGCGTAAAAGCGCTTACCTGCAGGGTGAGGAATGAAAGAGACGATACTGATCGTAGAAGACGAAAAAGATATAGTCAAGATGCTTGACTATAACCTCAAGAAGGAGGGGTTCAGGACCCTCTCTGTCCGTAACGGGGAAGATGCCGTAGATTCGGCCAGGGGCGCTCCCCCGGACCTGATCATCCTGGACCTCATGCTCCCGGGTATGGATGGTTTAGAGGTCTGTAAAAAGCTCAAGGGTGACAGTAAGACCGCGTCGGTCCCGGTCATCATGCTGACAGCAAAGAGCCAGGAGTCGGACAAGATCGTGGGGCTTGAGTTAGGGGCGGATGACTATGTGACCAAGCCCTTCAGCCCCAGGGAATTGATCGCGCGGATAAAGGCGGTCCTGCGCCGCGGCAAAGAGAAAGAGAAGATGCCGGAGGTGCTGAAGGCAGGCGACCTGACCGTAGATCTGGCTAAGATCGCGGTGACCCTTAAGGGTAAGCCGGTAGAGCTCACCGGAAAAGAGTTCGAGCTTCTTAAGACACTGATGATATCAAAGGGCAGGGTCTTGTCGCGGGACCATCTTCTGGATACGATATGGGGATTCGACCAGGCCCTGGAGATACAGACCCGGACCGTAGATGTGCATATAAGGACACTGCGTAAGAAGTTAAAGGGCGAGTCAAGGCGTATCGTTACCGTAAAGAATTACGGGTATAGATTCGAAGACGAAGAGTAGGGGCCGGATGGCTATCAAGAGAAGTTTCAGGTCAAAGCTTATCCTTTCATATGTCCTCGTGATACTGGTATCGTTCGCCTTCATAGCCTTCTTCCTGGACAAAAAGCTCGAAGAAAATTCTCTCCATAATATCGAATCGTCCCTTATCACCCAGGCCCGTCTTATCGAGGACCAGATCACTGCCGAAAGCATAAAAAGGGAAGACCCCGCCTCCCTGGGTATTTTAGTAAAGACCCTGGGATCCAGGACAAGCTGCCGTATCACTGTCATCGACAGGAGAGGCATGGTGCTTGCCGATTCCGAAAAACCAAAGCAAGAGATAGCGCACATGGAGAACCATATCAATCGCCCGGAGGTAATGGCCGCCTTAGCGGGTAATATCGGCATCGATACGCGCTATTCTTCGACCATCAAGATAGATATGCTCTATGTGGCGCTGCCTCTTAAAGATGATGGTGAAATTAACGGTATCCTGAGGTTGGCGTTGCCGCTGGAGAGCGTGCAGAGAACGTTATCCACCATCAGAAGGATAGTCGTAATAGGGCTTATCTTTGCGCTTCTATTGGCTTTGATCCTGGGATATATAGTGGCAGGGAGTACTATCCGGCCGATCAACAGGATGATACATGTTTCGCGTCGATTTTCGGAAGGCGACTTTAGCCGCAGGATACTCCAAGGCCCTAAAGACGAGATAGGGGAGCTTGCGAATACCCTGAACAGGATGGCCCAGGACATAGAAGATAAGATCAAAGAGGTCAAGACGCAAAACCAGAAGCTCGCCGCGATCTTCAACAGCATGATAGAGGGGGTCATCGTCGTAGATAAAGAAGGCCGCATAATCTCTATAAACCCTACCATAGAGAAGATATTCGCGGTCTCTAAAAAAGACGCGGAGAAGAAGACCTTCCTGGAGGTCATACGCAACAATAATATCTCGGACGTCATAAATTCTGTATTGGAAAAAGGAGAGCCCGTGTCGGCAGAATTGACGCTTATCTACCCTATACGCAAGATATCCGAGATCAGCGCAACTCCCATTTTTGACAATAATGAAGTGGCGGGGTGCCTGGTGGTCATCCATGATATAACCGAGATAAGGAAGCTTGAGACGATGCGCAGCGATTTTATCGCCAACGTGTCCCATGAACTGAAGACGCCGCTCACTTCCATAAAGGGGTTCATAGAGACGCTCCTTGAGGGCGCCCTAGACGATAAAGAGAATAGCCGTAACTTCCTGGCGATAATCCAGGAGCACGCCGAGCGGCTCAACAATCTGGTCAATGACCTGCTCTCCCTGTCGCATCTTGAGTCGAAAGAGGCAGCCCTGGAGAAGGGGGATATAAACCTGCGCCGACTTGCCGAGGGGGTCATATCCGGGTTCGGGTCTCAGTTAAAGAAGAAGAAGATAGAGGTCAGGGATGAGTTGGCGGCAGACCTTTCGATCAGGGCGGATAAGGACAGGATGGAGCAGGTCTTTACGAACCTTATCGATAATGCCATAAAATTCAACAAGGAAAAAGGGACCATCAAGATCTACAGCCGGGACCTGAATGACAGCATAAAGATAATAATAGAAGATTCCGGCATAGGTATCCCCGATAAAGATATCGCCCGCATATTTGAGCGGTTCTACCGGGTGGACAAAGCGCGCTCGCGCGAACTCGGAGGAACGGGCCTGGGCCTCTCCATCGTCAAGCATATCGTCGAACTGCATAACGGCAGCGTGGGGGTGGAGAGCACCGAAGGTTTCGGCTCGAAGTTCTGGTTGGTCCTCCCAAGGCGATAATACCCTTTCCATGGTTTTACCCATATTTTACCTCTCCTTGAAGCGGATTTAATATCGATATTGTATACTCTTTTCAAAAAGAAAGGAGTGTGCTATGCGGAAGTATAGAGTGAAGGTTTTGGCGGCAGGCGTCTTTCTGTGGGCTGCAGCCGCTGAAGGATACGCCTACGACAACGGCGATTTCCAGATCTGGCATACCGAAAATCAGGAGGCGGGGATCGGTAAGGGGACAAAACTGACGCAGGAAGAGGAGTGGCGTTTCGGCGAAGACGCATCCGAATTATACTACCAGCACTATGACTGGGGCGTCGTTTATGGATTCGATAAGAGGCTCGATATCGGATTTAACTACCGCCAGGTCTATGAAAGGTACAAACAGAAGTGGAGGGAAGAGAACAGGCCTCACGTGAGCGCAACGGTCAAGCTGGATCTGTGGAAATTCAAGTTCGAAGACCGGAACCGGCTCGAATACAGGCACTTCCGATATAAGGATGATTTCATACGATATCGCAATAAATTCGCGCTCAAATATCCGATCGATCTTAAAAAGATCAAGATAACGCCCTACATATCGGATGAGATCTTCATCGTCTCTAATTCTGCCGGGTTTAACGAGAACAGGTTTTATGCGGGCATGGAATTGGGCCTGGCAAAATATCTGAAATTCGACGTATATTATCTGCTCAGGGAGAACAGGATAAGGGCGGATAAGTGGTCATCGTCAAACATCCTGGGGACGAAGCTGAAAATAGCCTTTTAATATTTTACACGGATTTAACATCGGGTTAATACGGATATAATATCGATAATGTATAATTCAATTAAGAAAGAGGAGGGATATATGCTTAAAAAATGGTTACTGATACTGGCGGCAATGACACTTGCCGCGCCGGCATTCGCCGCGAAAAATGACAATTCGATACAGGTGAAGGGCTCTGATACTATGGTCAACCTGGGCCAGGCATGGGCTGAAGTATTCATGGAAAAGAACGCCTCGGACTTTGTGGCAGTCACGGGAGGCGGGTCCGGGACGGGTTTTTCAAGCCTCATAAGCGGCACTTGCGATATAGCCATGAGCTCAAGGAACATAAAGGAGAAAGAGATCGCGCTGGCCGGGAATAAGGGCATATATCCCAACGAGATAAAGGTCGCTCTTGACGGACTTGCGGTAGTGGTGAATGTCAAAAATCCCGTAGATAAGCTTACTATGGATCAGCTGGCGGGGATATTCACCGGCAGGATAAAGAACTGGAAGGAACTCGGCGGCGCCGATGAGACGATCGTCATACTGTCGCGAGAGGTCAATTCCGGGACGCATGTCTATTTTAAAGAGCATGTCCTGAGAAAGATGGACCCCAATAGCAGGGAAGAGTTTGCGCCGGGCGCCCTGATGCTGTCGTCGTCACAGGCCATAGCCGATGAGGTCGCGACCAATCCGGCCTCCATAGGCTATTACGGCATGGGCTATATCTCTTCAAAGCAAAAACCGGTCGCCGTAGCAAAAGATGAGGCATCCGGCTTCGTCACGCCGTCCATAGAAAATGTGCTGAACGGCAGTTATCCGATATCGCGGCCCCTCTTCCTTTACACGAACGGAGAGCCGGCAGGTCTGACGAAAAAATTCGTGGATTTTACGCTTTCAAAAGAAGGCCAGGATATTGTGCTGGCAACCGATTTTGTGCCGGTTCAGTAGTCAGGAGTTAGGAGTTGGGGGTTAGGAGTATCGAGATGCGGAAGATCAAAGAATCGATAATTGAAAAAATGATATTCGTTTGCGGACTGGCATCAATATTCTTTGTGATATTGATATTCCTCTTCCTGCTCAAGGAGGGGCTTGCCGTATTCAGGATCGAGAGCCCCCTGAAGTTCCTTTTTGGAAAGAGCTGGTATCCCATATCGGAACCGCCTCAGCTCGGGATATTTCCCCTTATCCTCGGCTCGCTTCTCGTGACCGCGGGGGCGGCTATCATCTCGATCCCGATCGGTATCGGATGCGCCATATACATTGCAGAGATAGCCCCGGCAAAGACGAAAGAGGTCCTTAAGGCAGGCATAGAACTTCTGGCGGCGATACCGAGCGTAGTGCTCGGTTTCATCGGGATGGTGACGCTCGTGCCGTTCGTAAAGACCGTATTTCACCTGCCGACCGGGCTGACGGCGCTATCCGGCTCTATCATGCTCGCGTTCATGGCCATGCCCACCATCGTCTCGATCGCCGAAGACGCGCTTTATTCTATCCCCAGGACATACAAGGAAGGGGCCCTGGCGCTCGGCGCTACGCACTGGCAGACGATATGGCGCGTGATGCTTCCGGCGGCCTCGAGCGGCATCCTTGCGGCGATCATGCTTGGTATAGGACGGGTGATCGGTGAGACCATGGCGGTGATGATGATAACGGGCAATGCCGCAGTCATCCCGCAGAGCATTTTCGTCCCGGTGAGGACGCTCACAGCAACTATCGCAGCGGAGATGGGCGAGGCGGTGGTGGGGAGCGAGCATTATTTCGCGCTCTTTGCCATAGGCATAGTATTGTTCATAATCAGTTTCGCGATCAATGTGACCGCGGACCTTTTCCTGCACAAGAGGCAGTGATGCGCGATCCGCATAGAACACAGAATATAGCCTTCTTTCTCCTTTTCCTGGCGACCCTCCTGATAGTGGTGCCGGTGGGGATGATCGTCGTCATCATCATCCAGAAGGGCCTGCCGGCTATAAGCTGGCAGTTCCTTACCGATATCCCGAGGCAGGGGATGCGCTCAGGCGGGATATATCCTGCCATCGTCGGGACTGTATATCTCGTGACCGGCGCCATAGTCTTTGCGCTGCCGATAGGGCTCCTGGCCGCCATATATCTGAGCGAATATTCCAGCGACAACATATTGAACCGGCTGATCAAACTCGCGATCGTGAACCTCGCGGGAGTACCGTCCGTCGTCTATGGCCTTTTTGGGCTTGCGCTATTCGTGGTCTTCTTCAAGTTCGGCGCATCGATACTCTCCGGCTCGCTAACGCTCGGGATCATGATATTGCCGATAATAATCACCTCCTCGCGGGAAGCCCTTGAAAGCGTGCCGCAGTCATTCCGCGAGGTGAGCCTCTCTCTCGGGGCAAGCAAATGGCAGACGATCCGGCACATAGTCCTGCCAAACGCTATACCGGGTATACTTACCGGGACCATTCTCGGCCTCGGCAGGGCTGCGGGCGAGACGGCGCCGATCCTCTTCACTGTCGCCGCGTTTTATCTGCCGCAGCTGCCGAAATCCGTATTCGACCAGGCGATGGCCCTGCCGTACCACCTGTATGTCATATCGACACAGGTGCCTAATGTGGACGAGAAGATACGTTATGGCACCGCCTTTGTGTTGCTTGCGCTCGTCCTTTTCATGAACCTGGTCGCGATAATAATACGTTACAAGTTCAGGAAGAAAAAGAAATGGTAAAGATAGAAGTGCATAAGCTCAACGTCTGGTTCGGCGCCACGCACGTATTGAAAGACGTGGAGACGGAGGTCCTGGAGCATGAGATCCTGAGCGTCATCGGACCCTCGAACAGCGGGAAGACGACCTTCTTAAGGACGCTCAACCGGCTTAATGACCTTAATCTCAATTTCAGGATGGACGGCCTGGTAGAGCTTGAGAGAGAGGATGTCAGGGCGATCGATGTCGAAGCATTGCGGAGGAGGATCGGGATGGTATTTGCGCTGCCCTTACCGCTCCCGCTCTCCATATTTGACAATGTCGCATACGGCATCAGGATGCACGGCGAGAAAGACAAGAGGAAGGTATCCGGAAAAGTCGAGGAGGCGCTTAAACAGGGGTATCTATGGGAAGAGGTCAGGGACAGGCTCGGTGAATCCGCGTTCAAGCTGTCAGGCGGACAGCAACAGCGCCTGTGCATCGCCCGGACACTCGCCGTGGAGCCGGAAGTCATACTTTTCGACGAACCTTGCTCCGGGCTCGACCCGATCTCGACAGCGAAGGTCGAAGACGCCATGGTCCGGCTCAGGGAGAGATACACGATAGTGCTCGTCACCAATAACGTGAAACAGGCCGCAAGGGTCGGGGACAGGACGGCGTTCTTCCTCGGCGGCGAACTGATAGAGCTCGACAAGACGGACAGGATATTTACGGCCCCGCGCGATAAGCGCACCGACGATTATATAAGAGGGAAATTCGGATGACGGCTAAAATAGAGACGGATAAGCTGAACCTGTGGTACGGACCTTTCCATGCCCTGAAGGATGTCGACTCGGGTTTCAGCGCGAACAGGATAACGGCTATCATAGGGCCGTCCGGCTGCGGCAAATCGACGCTCCTCCGGGTCTTCAACAGGATGAACGACCTCATCGAAGGCGTGCGGACGGCCGGCAAAGTCCTCGTTGACGGCGAGAATATCTTCGGTCCGGAAGAAGACCTCGTAAAATTACGCAAGAAGGTCGGCATGGTATTCCAGAGGCCGAACCCGTTCCCGCTCTCGATCTATGAAAATATAGTCTTTGGAGAGAAGATCCATGCGGGCGGCATTACAAGGGATAAACTGGACGAGATCGTCGAGAGGAGCCTTAAGGGCGTTCTTTTGTGGGATGAGTTGAAGGATAAGCTTAATGAGCCGGCATTGAGGTTATCATTAGAACAGAAACAGCGGCTTTGCATCGCCAGGCTTATCGCTGTCAAACCCGATGTGCTGTTGATGGATGAGCCATGTTCCACCCTGGACCCGCAGGCGACCGCCAGGGTCGAAGAATTGATGCGCGAATTGAAGAACAGGTATACTATAATAATAGTCACGCATAACATGCAGCAGGCGGCGCGCGTATCGGACGATACGGGGTTTATGCTTCTGGGCGAATTGGTAGAGTTCGGCAAGACGGAACAGATATTCACGGCGCCGCGCGACAGGCGCACAGAAGATTATATTACGGGGAGATATGGATAAGCACCGGACGCCAAAATAAGGAGAGAGAAATGGAACGGCACATAGATCAGGAATTGAAGGAGCTCAACAAGGATATCTTAAGGATGGGCGCTTATGCGGAGGAGGCCATCTTCAGGTCCGTGGAGGCCCTGAAAAACCGGGACAGGGGCCTGGCCAAAAGCGTTATAGATAACGATACCAATATCGATAAGCTGGAATTGGCCGTAGATGAAAGGTGTATAGACCTGATAGCCCGTTATCAGCCGATGGCCAAAGACCTCCGCTTTATCACAACCGGCATGAAGATAAACACCGAGCTGGAGAGGATAGCCGATATAGCGGTCGACATAGCTCAACGTACGCTCGAGCTGGTAGATAAGCCGATCCTTAAGCCCCTGGTGGATATACCGAAATTGGCGGCAGTCGCGCAGAAGATGGTGAAGGTGGCGATAGATTCATTCGTGAAAGGGGATATCGGATTGGCCAAAGAGGTGATGCTGTCGGACCCTGAGGCCGATAATTTACGGAATTTGATACAGAAGGAGCTTGTCGAGGATTATATGCTCAAAGATGCCTCAACGGCCCCAAGGGCGGTCCAGCTTCTGTTGATCGCCCGCTTCCTGGAGCGCATATGCGACCACACGACGAATATTGCAGAAGACGTGATCTATATGGTACAGGCGGAGGTGATAAGGCACCATCCGGAGAAGCTGGGAGACCATACGTAAGCCCATTTTCCCCTTGGCGGAAGCAGGCCCGTTAGACATAAAATACCCAGATCCCGGCTGCTTGAATTAAGCTAATTATCTGGTATACTTATATTAGACAGACGTGAGGTGACTTGGAGGGCATATGCATGTCCGCCAAGTTATTATTTTGCGGTATTTGTAATGCGATTTAAAAAGCCTTTTAGAGGAGCGACCCAAGATGAGACGAGACGTGAGGACTTGGGGAGTATCTCAAACTATGCTTGGTAACCGAAAGCCGCTGAAGGCCATAGGCTGTGCTATGACCTTGGTGGCTTTTTTGTTCAATATCGTTTCGTATGATACGGCCTGGGCTGCCGGGACTTCCCCGTCAGAGTTTCCTCACGTCGGCCCTGATAGGAACGGCGGCCCGGGCGTCACCAATGAGTTACGCGTCAATACATTCGCGCTCCCCGAATACCTCGGCCGTATAAAAGAGACATGGCTTCCTTCTTCTAAACCCGATACCCGATACCCTATACCCAATACTGTAATTCATATTCAAGACGCCCATTGCAACTACGCCGCCCAGCACAAGATCGCCGATATACTGGACTATCTCAATACCAAATACGGGATCGATACCATAAACCTGGAGGGCGGGGCCAGGGGCTATGACCTGTCGATATTCACCACGATATATGACAGGGCGACCCGCGAAAAGGTCTCCGACGATTTCGTCAGGGAGGGGCTGGTCAACGGCGCCGAGTACTTTGCCATAAACAATCCTGAAAAGGCCGTCCTGTGGGGCGTGGAGGACGTCGATCTCTACATCGAAAACCTCAACATCTACAAGGAGTCCTTACAGCACAAGGAAGAGGTGGACAGGTACCTGAAGGAGCTGAACCATATCCTGAATAACCTCAAGCGCCACATCTATTCGAATGAACTCTTCGAGCTCGATCTCAAGTATGTCGTCTATAAGGGGGGCAACCTCGAGTTCAAGGATTATATAAGCTATCTCACCGGCAAGGCCAAGGAGCGCCTCATAGATATAAAGGCCTACGCGAACATATATCTCCTGAGCCAGGCGCTTGAACAGGAAGTAAGGCTTGACTTCAAGAAGGCGAACAGGGAGAGGGACGGCCTGGTCGACGTACTCCAGAAGAAGTTATCCAGGCGCGAGCTCGAAGAGCTCGTCCTGAAGACCCTCGAATTCAAGACCGACAAGATATCGCACCAGGATTTTTACGCATACCTGGCAAAGAAGGCAAGATCGGTGAACCAGGACCTTAGTGACTATCCGGAACTTCAGAAGTATATCATCTACATCTCCACCTATTCGGCGATCGATAAGGCAAAGGTCATCGAGGAGGTGGATGATATCGAAGGGGCTTTGAAGGGATCGCTCTACGAGAATGATGCCCAGCGGACCCTCGCGAGGTTATCGAAGAACCTCGCGCTCCTCCGGAACATCTTTGCCGTCTCCCTCACCAAGAACGACTACGTCTATTACCTCGAGAACAGGCCGAGTTTTGATATGAAGAACTTCACCGCATTCATAGATGAGTACGGTCCGCGTTACAAGATCACCGCAAAACTCGACCCCGATATCAGCAAGATAGACGGTTATCGCGATAATATAACGAAGTTTTACGAATGCTCGCTGAAGAGGGATGACGCCTTCATTAAAAATATGCGTTTCGCGCCGAAAGTGCCGAAGACGGCCATAATGATAACGGGCGGGTTCCATACGGAGAACCTCTGCCAGCTCTTCAAAAAAGAGGGGATCGCTTACGTCTCCATAATGCCGAACTTCAAGAACGAAGAGAGATACGAGTCGCCCTACTTCCGTCTCCTTGCCGGTGAGCTGACGGGCATACAGAAACGGCTCTACTCGGTGATAAAGACGTCCGGAGCCACGATGCAGATATATACGATGCTGTCACGCGATGCGTCGGCCAAGGAGGTATGGGACAGGTATAAGGTCGACGCGTTCAGGGTCTCTGTATATATACGTTATCTCGCCTACAACAAGACGAAGCTGATAGTCACGACCGATGCGGGTGAACATGTCTTCGGCTACGAGGGGCCGGACGCAAAAGAGGAGAAGATGGCCCTGGAAGACCTTCTCATAAAGGTCGGCCGCAGCGACACCATGCCGACCGGCATGATCGGTTTGGGGCCCGCCGCGCCCCGGGCCGAGCCGGTATTCATAGCGCAACCGGCAAGAGGCGATGAGAAATTCGAGCGCGCGGAAGAGCTATTAAGGAATTTTGCCAGAAACGAGGCCGACGGCAAGGCGTATGGACAGATCAAGGTCCTGATCGGCGAGATGCCGCCGGCGCAGCGAGCCATGCTTTTAGGTAACGTTGTCAAAAACGAGTACGGCCTGAGCACCAGACAGGTAGATTACTTCGGCATGAGCAAAAGCCAGTGGGATGTGGTCTGCGGCCTCTTCACCATGGGAGTATTTACAGAAAGAGAGGCAATACCGTATCTTGCCGCGCTTATAGGTGCAGACCCCTCCGGGACAGGGAATGGCTATGTATGGAGGATATTGGGGGATCTCTCAGGCGATTTTCCAGGTGAAGTCCTGTCGGCCGTTCAGGAGGCATCTCCCAGGGCCGGAGAATATATGTACGGTTGGGCGTTCGGTATAGGCATGGACGCCGCGGACACGGTCAGATCGATAAGTATCATATTCAGGAACTACTTCGGTTCGTATGCGGTGCCCCAGGAAAAGAAGAGGGAGTATGCGGGTAAGATGCTCAGGAGCATCGAACTGGCGTTGGCTAGAGGGGATCGGTTCGAAACGGTGCTTGTAATGCGTGCAGTAGAGGTGCTCGAGCCGGATACGAGATTCGAGAGCGATGCATGGAGGGCCGCGCATGCCAATGTCGGGGATAAGGCGGCGAGGGAAGAAGCGAGAGATGCGCATATCAGGCAACTCATCGCAATGAATAAGATATTCCAGGGGCTATTCAGGCTCATCTCGGAAGGCAGAGAGGTGACTTACGCGCGGGCCATTCTCCTTGTGACAGAGGATATGGGGGCGGACTTCGGCACTCTGAACAAGGCGCAGAAGGTCGCCGTCCGTACGGCTATAATATCTTTCTTCGAAAGAAGGAATGAGGTCGCCCAAAAGATGGAGGCGGCCAGGAAGGCATATCCGATAGATGAGTTCAATGCGGCATCCCAGACGATGCTCGACCTTAACAGGCGTAAGCGCGAACTGGAGAAGGCCGGCGGCAGACGCGCAGCGGAGGGGATGAAAGAGGAGATATCGAAGCATATCGAATATATGAACTCGCTCAGGGCCAGGGTCGCGCCGTATCTTAAGGAGGAGTTCGGGATTGAGGAGAAAGACGCACCTACGATAGCATTTATAAAGGAGGGGCCGTTCTCGTTGGAGGTAGTGATGGATATGGAGTCGCTGCAAAGGGTATTTCGCGGCAAATACTCGCCGGGTAAAGAGACCGCGCTCGGTAACAGGATGCGCGACTATTTCCTGGGCCTTAATACGTCAAAGACAAAGGTAGACCTTGAATCGCTCCGGGAGATCATAGAACAGTTCCCGGATTATCTATATTTCGATTTTCAGAATGAGATGGTCGCCTATATGCTCAACGCAGATCTCAGGTCCCGTGATTTCAGGCGGCTCATCGATGTCTATGCAACTCAGTATGCGTCATTGCTTATAGATAAGATCAAAAGGTATGGGGAGACGCATGATCTCAGGCCCGGGACGCTCAGGAGCATAGAAGATATGATAAGAGGCGCGATCAGGGGGGACCGCATGAGGCAGCTTAAGATGCGGCTGATAATGACAAAGAGAGTCCTCGATCGACTTGTCGACATCAAGGCGACCATCCTGTTTGACGATATGACTAAAGGAAAGCCGGGCACGGATAGGAGGGAAGCCAAAAACCGCGCTTACGTAGAAGCGTCCAATGATATCATGGGGCTCTTCCAGCTGATCCCTGTGAGGCGCATCTCCATGCTGCGTGATATACTGGCGGATGAAGAGAACGAATTGAAGAGACGAGGGATAGGCGAAGACGGGATATTGAAGAAAGACATATTGCTGGAGGGGAGCAACTATGGTACCTCCAAAATGGGAGAGACGATCCAAGTCGGCGGCACGGTCATGGGGGATGCGGTCTTTTCCATGCTGGGGGATGAGGAGGCGGTCGTCGATCACGAAAGGCAGCATATCATATTCAGCAATTATACGAGCGGGATAGTATCCAGGAACCTGCGCGCCAGGCATGATTTTTATCTCATATTGGATCTTACTATGCATAGCATGCCTTCGCCGTCGGCACCCGGCCGCGGATTCTCCAACCGTCCCAACGCGGAATATTCGGATCACATCAGGAACGCTATCGACAACCTTCAGTTTGGTGCGGCAAGGTATTCTAACGGAAAGGTCGAGACAGGCGTTGCGCTCAGCACGGGTCAAACCGGGACGAGGGTATTGAACGGCGATGAAAGATCGGTTTTGGAAAAGGCCATCGGCCTCCTGGGCGACGAAGACCGCGCGCTGCTGGGCCAGGAGGACGCAAGGGTGCTCTTCATCGACGGTCTCGACGCGGCGATACGCGCGCGTGCGCCGCCCGACTGTTATGGTTCGCACTACGGACTTCAGCGGAATCAATATTACCTTGATATCGGGCGGCTCAAAGACGCAGAAGAGCTGGCGGAGCATCTTCATCACGAGATACAGGAACGCGCCATGGTGCTGTCGGGGCTTATACAGGAGTTTGGTGACAGGACAGGGGAGGAGCTGGGCAAAAGCCCGAATGAGCGGTCGGAGCGCATAAATATGAGGATATCCGAACTTGCGGGCGCTTCACATAACCGTCTTAGCGTATCTACGAAGGAGTTGCGGGACCTTACAGGGTTTATTGTACTGAGGCCCGTCTCTGCCGCGGCGAGGACGGCGTACGAGGCGACGAAGAGAGCGGCTATAGATAAGTATCTGGATGAGATAGAAGACCTGTTGGCCAGGGCCGATAGAGGCGAGACCGCTTATGATTTCGCGGCATGGGTCGATATCGCAAAGACATTTAACAGGGAATGGCCGTTATTGAATTACGACGGAACCCCCGATGAGAATAAGAGGATAAACTCGCTCAAAAATCGTATCGTGGACAATCTGGTCAAGGTTTTCGCATCAGAAAAGGATGCGCGGGCCAGGGAAGAGAATTGGGACAATATAATGCGATGGCATCGTGACCACCAGAATCTTTTTCCTTTTACCGCTATGTCGCGCGACAATATCCCGAACATAGCGGTCGAGAGGATCACCAGGATGGGCCTCGGCTCAGGTTTCGGCGTGATCGAGGAAGATGCCGCGGCGTATCTGCACGGGGGCGAGGCGGGCAGGGCGGTGGACCTGACACAGGGCGATATAGATATGGCGCCGGAGGCGGGCGATACGGCCGGGCTTACCCCCGCGATGCAGCGCCTGCTCTTCAACAGGCAGAATATATCCGGTTTCCTGGCATATGCAAGTTACCTGCGGAGATTTGTCGACTTCGACAGGATGAGCGACGGGGTCACGCCTCCGCTTGAGTATGCGCTGAAGAACAGGATATATTTCCGCATAGGCGGGGACCTCTACATGACGCCGGTGACGGAATCATTCCGCAGATTCATAATCTTCGAGATGAACGAAAAGGGCGCCCTCGGCGCCAGGATCGAAGTGAAGATCCCCGGTGAGGGCGAAAGTAAACAAGCCATAGCGCCGGATAACTATGATTTTGCAAAAGAGATATCCGACAGGTACGGAGAGGGAAAGATATCTACAAAGATGACGGCTATGATCGCGCTTACGGAACCGCTCAATATGTACGGCGAAGAGGTCGATTTCTCCGCCTCGCGTCCTGCGCGGGTCATCATCTTCGACTACACCCATGACGGGAACAGGATCGAGAAGGTACCGCTTGAGAAGATGAACGGCGAGGATCGAAGGAAGATAGCCGAACAAGTCATCGAAGAAGTCGCCAGGGTGCACACCCTGGGTATCTACGGCAGCAGCGACATGTCTCTCGGTAACTTCCGCCTGGCCAGGAGCGCGGACGGAAACCCGATCGTCCTGCTGGTGGGGGATTTCCAGGGGTATAGAAGAACGGAAGACCGGAACCTATTTAACGCGGAGCGCGATACGATCATCGATCTGCTCGTGAGATATTCCGACAACTCCGAGGCCGACCGGAATTACCTCCGGCAGGTTTACGACAATGTGATTAAGGCCGGAGCGGGCCTTAATGCAGTGACGGCCGCTTCCCTAACGGTCCCCGCGGCGCAGGGATCCGATGCATGGGAGAGGGAGATGGTTGCCGCCTTCGCGGGGGTCAGGGATATGGCTAAGCCCGTACATATAATCGTCGGCGTGCGGCGCACAAAAGATAACGCGGATATGATCGCGCGTTACCAGGAGATCTCCAGGGTGCTTATACGCATAGGCGCGGCGCTGGATGCGGGCGGCATGAAGAATACGAAGCTCATAACTTTTGATATGCAAACGGACGACGGCGGGGATGAGGCGACCATCCGCAATTTTATCGCAGCCTACAAGGAAGCGACCGGCGACCTGCCCGCCAACGGGAATGTGATAGGGTATATCCCCCCGAAGGTCCGTGACGAAGCGTCGCGTTTGGTGAAGGAAGATAAGGCCGTGAAAGCGGATGCCGTACATTTTATCAATGACAGTTTCAGCGACGGCAGGGATAGCAAGCCGGACCTACTCTTCCGTATCGCCCTTGCGCATTCGCTGGTGGACTATATCGCGGCGGATGCAAGGAACGACTCAGAGACGAGGGCCTACGTCCGGGAACATATAGTCGGGATGTTCGAGCGGATGACGGCCAGCCCCGGCGAGGTAGAGAAGCTGAAGAAAGATATAAAGCGCATATTCGAGGCCGACTTCCTCCTGATGATAAAGCCGGTCGATTTCAAGACCTTCGAGGACTACCGCAGATCCGCAGAGGCAACCCTCCGGGCAGTGTAAAATATTTCCTTCCTAATTTAGATTGTCTCAGCACAAATAGCTTGAGCTTTTAAGGGTATATGATATAATTCCTAGCAATCATTGTTAAATATTATAAATAACGCGGGCGTAGCTCAATGGTAGAGCACTAGCCTTCCAAGCTAGCTACGACGGTTCGATCCCGTTCGCCCGCTCCATTCTGCTTCGTCCTTCAGCGAGTAAAAAACTCGGGTAGGACTTCGCAGAAATAGGTCATGGTCCTCTATGCAAACCAATAAACCTATCTGCAAGATCCTGACGGTAGATGACGAGATGGGGATCGACTCGTTCTTCTACGAGTTCTTCACCCTCCGCGGCTATAAGGTCCTGAACGCATCGAACGGCAAGGAGGCCGTCGAGATAGTCAGGAGGGAGCACCCGCGCATCGTGCTCCTCGACATCCAGATGCGGGGCATCGACGGCATAGAGACGCTGAAACGCATCCGGGAGATAGACAAGGATGCGATGATAATCATGGTGACAGGCGTCAAGGACGACGAGGTTATGGCAAAGGCAAAAGAGCTCGGGGCGGATGATTATATAACGAAGCCGCTGAGCTTGCAGTACCTTGAGAACGTCGTCCTTTTGAAGTTCCTGAGTCTTCAGATAAAAGATATGGGGAAGGAATAACGAGTAAATGCTTGTCCATGGTCCACTGTCCACGGTCCACAGTTTTGTGGACCATCGACTATGGACTGTGGACCGCCAATGATCTTTAACCGTACACTAAGGAGGATCTATGAATAACGATATCCAGGCGCTGAACGAGAAGATAAAGAAGGAGAGCGCGTTCCTGCGCGACCTGGTCCAGGAGATAGAGAAGGTGATCGTGGGGCAGAGGTACCTGATAGACCGGCTGCTCGTAGGTCTCCTGGCGAACGGCCATGTCCTGATAGAGGGCGTGCCCGGGCTGGCCAAGACGATGTCGGTGAAGGTCCTGGCGCAGGCGATAAATACGAAGTTCCAGCGCATACAGTTCACGCCGGACCTTTTGCCCGCCGACCTCATCGGTACCCTGATCTATAACCCGAAGGACGGGAACTTTACCACCAAGAAGGGGCCGATCTTCACCAACATAATACTTGCCGATGAGATAAACCGCGCCCCGGCCAAGGTGCAGAGCGCCCTCCTGGAGGCGATGCAGGAGAGGCAGGTGACGATAGGTGAGAACACGTTCAAACTGGAGGAGCCGTTCCTCGTCCTCGCGACCCAGAACCCGATAGAGCACGAAGGGACATATCCGCTCCCGGAAGCGCAGGTCGACCGTTTCATGCTTAAGTTGGAGATCGGTTACCCGTCGAAAGAGGAGGAGCACAAGATAATGAAGCGCATGGCGGTCACCGATAAGAAGATATCCGTAAACGGCGTGATAAGCCCGCACGACATCCTCAAGGCCAGGAAGACCGTCGACGAGGTCTACATCGACGAAAAGATAGAGAAGTACATCATAGATATCGTCTTCGCTACTCGGACCCCGAAAGATTACAAGCTTGACGAGCTTACGGGCCTCATCCAGTACGGCGCATCGCCCCGGGCAAGCATATACCTGTCGGTAGCCGCGAAGGCGTACGCGTTCCTGCAGGGTCGCGGATATGTCGTGCCGCAGGATGTGAAGACGATAGGTATGGATATATTGCGTCACCGCGTGATAGCGAGCTACGAGGCCGAAGCGGAGGATAAGACGTCGGAGGACATCATCAAGAGGATATTCGAAGAGGTAAGAGTCCCGTAAATTTAATTCCAAATTTCAAATGTCAAATTTCAAATTAATTCCCAATGGTCAAATGTCAAATTGGCAATTGGACATTAATTGGATATTGGAAATTGGTCATTTGACATTAACGGATATATAACTATGCTGCCCAAAGAGATCCTGAGAAAAGTACGCCGCATCCAGATAACGACGTCGCGGCTCGTGACCGATATGCTCGCAGGGCAGTATGAGAGCGTATTTAAAGGCCGCGGCATCGAGTTCGACGAGGTGCGCGAATACCAGCCGGGGGACGAGATCCGCTCTATAGATTGGAACGTCACCGCCAGGATGGGCCACCCGTACATAAAGAAGTACGTGGAAGAACGCCAGCTGACCGTGATGATCCTCCTCGACGCGTCCGCTTCCTCCTACTTCGGCACGGCCAAGCGGCTTAAGAGCGAGTTGGCCGCCGAGATATCGGCCGTGCTCGCATTCGCGGCGGTGAACAATAATGACCGCGTCGGTCTTATAATATTTACCGACAGGATAGAGAAGTTCATACCGCCGCGCAAAGGGCTCCAGCATGTCCTCCTGGTCATACGGGAGGCGTTATATTTCAAACCGAAGGGGAAGGGGACGGACCTGGAGGGCGCGCTCCGGTATCTCAATAACGTCACCAAGAGGCGCGCCGTGACGTTCGTGATATCGGATTTCTTCGCGAAAGATTTCAAACGGCCGCTTGCCATCGCGAACAAAAAGCACGACGTAGTAGCAGTGACGATCACCGATCCCAGGGAGATGGAGCTTCCGAAGGCCGGTATCGTCGAGTTGACGGACGCGGAGAGCGGGAAGGAGTTCCTGGTAGACACGTCCAATAACCGCCTGCGGGACAGGTACGCGGCCCGGTGCAAGGCGATGGTGGAAGAGCGCGCGAAACTATTCGGGTCGGTCAATGTCGATCACATAGATATATGGACGAACAGGCCGTACCTGAGCGAGTTCGTACGGTTCTTTAAGGAGCGGGAGCGGCGCGTATGAAGTATCGACCGTTTTTGATAGCGCTTATGATATGCTGCCTCGCGGCACCGGCCGTGATGGCGGCGCAGACGAACGCGCCGAAGGTTAAGGCAAAAGTCGACCGGAGATCGGTCTTTATAGGCGATATAGTGACGCTCAATATCGAGGTTGCGGCCGGAAAGAGCATATCGGTTGAATTCCCGAAATTCGCCGATAACAAAATAGGCGATTTCGAGATAAGGGATTCAGGCGCGTCCCGCAGGGTCAGCTTCTTCCGCCGGCCCACATATACGGGTTGGTATCGCATAGCCGCATACAATGTCGGTAAGTTTACTCTTCCCGCCCTTGAGGTGAAGTACAGGGAGAATAAGACCGCCGCCTGGTCCTCCGCGAAGACCTCCGAGATGACGATAAATGTCGAGAGCGTCCTTAAGCGCGAACGGAATGCAGATGACATAAAAGAGATCAAGGGCCCGATAGGGTTACGCGAGATCCCGGTAGCCGCCATAGCATCGGCCGGCCTGGCCCTCGCGATATGTCTCGTCTCTCTCTGGCTGTACAGGAGATCGCGTAGAAGGGCCGTTATAAAGACGCCCTATCAGACGGCGCTCGATGAGCTTGACGGGGCGAAGGCAGGGTTCTCCACTACGGGTGACGTGAAAGAATATTACGCCGCCGTCTCAGGCGCGGTCAGGCGGTACATAGAGGCTGTATTCAGGTTGCGTGCCCCGGAGATGACTACGGAGGAGTTTCTCGTCTCCCTTGAGACCTCCGGATCGCTTTCCGCGCCCCGGAAAGAGCTTTTGAAGGATTTCCTGGTGGCGTGCGATTTCGTGAAGTTCGCCAAACATATGCCGAAGGAGACGGAGACAGATAACCTTTTGACCACAGCGCGCAGGTTCTTTGACGAGACGCGGCCTCTTCCGGCCGAAAAGAAAGGGGCCGGGTAGATGTTCATCTTCAGGGACGCGTGGGTCTTTTTGTTCTGTCTCCTGGTGCCGCTCTTCCTGCTCATAGTGCGGATGAGGCAAAGGGGCGCAAGTTTCGTATTCCCTTCGCAGGAGCTCGTCCGGGACCTTGCGCCGACCGTGCGTATCCGCATAAGACATACGCCTGTCCTGCTGCGTGTCTTAGCGCTCCTTTTATTCATAGCGGCGCTCGCCAGACCCCAGTCGGTGCTGGAAGACGTGAAGACCGTATCGGAAGGCGTCGACATAGTCCTTACGCTCGACACCTCTACGAGCATGCTGGCCGAGGATTTCAGGATGGGCGGCAAGCGCGTCAACCGATATGAAGTGGTCCGGGACGTGGTGAAGGAGTTCATAAAGAAGCGCAAGACGGACAGGATCGCGATGATCGCATTCGCGGCCCGCGCCTACACCGTCTGCCCGCTCACCACCGATTACGCCTGGCTTTACGAGAACCTGGACCGGGTCAAGGTCGGCATGATAGAGGATGCCACCGCCATAGGGTCTGCGATAACATCCTCCCTGAACAGGTTAAGGTCCAGTAAGACCAAGAGCAAGATCGTCATCCTCCTGACGGACGGGGTCAATAACGCCGGGAGCATATCCCCGCTTGTGGCGGCAGAAGCCGCGAAGGCGCTCAAGGTGAAAGTATATACGATCGGCGTCGGTACCAAGGGGCTGGTGCCCTATCCGTTCAAGGATCTTTACGGCAGGACGGTTTATAAAAATATCCCGATAGAGATAGACGAGGCGTCGCTTAAGAGGATAGCGGAGATAACGGGAGGGAAGTACTACCGCGCCCAGGACACGGAAGCTCTCATGCGCATTTATGACGAGATAGACCGGTTGGAAAAATCGCACATCGAGCATTTCGGCTACAGGGAGTATACGGAGCTCTTCCCGTACTTCCTCATCCCCGGGCTCATCATCCTGGCGCTCGAGATACTGCTCGCTAATACCTTATTTTTAAAGGTGCCGTAAATGAATTACGCAAACCCGAATTTTCAGATGGTCTTCGCCGCGCTAAGCGTGCTCCTGCTATTTTACGTCTGGACGGTGCGCCGGCGGAAGGCGCTGACGGAACGGTTCGCCGATAAAAATCTGATAGCAGGCATCGCGCCGTCTATAAGCCCGTTACGGAGGGCTGTTAAAGTGGCGCTACTGGTGGCGGCCGCTGCGCTGGGACTCCTGGCCCTTGCAAGGCCGCAGTGGGGATTCGAGTGGGAAGAGGTCAAGCGGGCGGGCCTGGATATATTGATAGCGCAGGACGTCTCCAGGAGCATGCTCGCGCGGGATATGAAGCCCAACCGGCTCGAGCGCTCCAAGTTCGCCATAAAGGACCTGGTCAAACGCCTGAACGGCGACCGTATAGGGCTCATTGCGTTCGCCGGGACGTCATTTCTTCAATGCCCTCTCACCATCGATTATAACGGTTTCCTGCTCTCTCTCGAAGACCTCAATACCGATACGATACCGCGCGGGGGCACGTCCATAGAGAGCGCCATCGACGAGGCGATGCGTACGTTCACCGGGACCGACAAGAAGTATAAGGTGCTCCTGATCATAACGGACGGCGAAGAGCTCGAAGGCGATGCCAAGTCGAAGGCGCTCGCGGCGGCGGAGGCGGGGATAAAGATATACTGTGTCGGTGTCGGCACGGCCGAGGGGGATATCATACCGGACCTGGACGGTTCCGGAGAGCGCGGGTACCTGGAAGACAGGAGCGGTAACGTGGTGAAGACCCGCCTGAACGAGGATATACTCAAGGCGATCGCGATATCCACGGGCGGGAGTTACGTGCGGGCGACAGCATCCGAATTCGGCGTGACGCTCCTGTACGACAAGAGCATATCGAGACTGGAGAAGCGCGATATAGATTCCAAGATGGAGAAGCGGTATGAGGAGCGTTTCCAGGTATTCATCGCTTTCGCCCTCCTCTTCCTTTTCCTGGAGCCGATGATATCCGAAAGGCGGAAGGTGGCGCGATGAAGAGAGGCCCCGCGATATTCCTGTCGGCCGCCCTTATCGGGATATATGCCGTCCCCGCGCATGCCTCGGCCAGGGACGATGTCAGGAGGGGGAATTTGTTGTATAATAATAAAGAGTATAAAGAGGCGGCCAGAAAATATGAAGACGCGCTTTCAGAAGAAGGCCTATCCGGGATGGCCCATTTCAACCTGGCCGACGCGCATTATCAGGAAAAGAAGTTCAAATCGGCCATAGACAATTTCAATAAGGCGATAGCATCGGGACAGGAGAGCCTCATAGCCAGGGCCGACTATAATATAGGCAACTCTCTTTACCGTCTCGGCGATGCCATTAAGGCCAAAGACGCCGAGAAGGCGAAGGACTATTTCGAATCCGCCCTCAGGTTCTATAAACGGGCGATGGAGCTGGACCCTTCTGACAGGGATGCCAAGTTCAACTACGAGTTCGTCCAGCGCCATATGACAGGTTTCGAGATGCTGCCGAGCGAGGAGAAGCAGGATAAAGAAAAGGAAAAGGAGCAGGAGAAGCAGAAGAACGATAATAAGGATAAGCAGGAGGATTCCCGGGGCGGCGGTTCTTCGAAGGACGATAGATCGGGCGGCCAGGATGAGGGCGAAGGGAAAGAGGATAAGGACCAGACCGCCGCTGAAAAGCAGAATACCTCCGGCGAAGAGCGGGCTTCACGCGCCGAGGCGAAGGATAGCGGCGCGCAGAAAGATGGGCAATCCGGTTCAAGCCCTGAAGAGAAGAAAGACGAATCGGGCCAGGCGCCGAAGGAAGAGAAACCTCAAGATAAGGGCGGGGAGAAGGATAAGGAAGAGGGCGGATCCGGCGAGGGTGAAAAGAAGGAGGCCGAGCAGGCGAAGAAAGAGCAGGGCGAGGAGGGAGAAGATAAGGGGAACCCCCGGCCCTCCGACGGAGAAGATGCAAAAGAGAGCGGAGAGAAGGAGGGTGGAGGGCTTGAGTCATACGCGTCTCCCCAGCGCGACGAAGAGAGGGAGATGAGCGAGGAAGAGGCGAAGATGCTCATCGAAGGGTACAGGGGGGAAGAGGTCACGGGCAAGGTCATCAAGATGAGGAAGAAGCAGGTGGACCTTCCCGAACCGTCGAAGAACTGGTAGTATATCAAAGGATCTCATATAGATGAATAGATACCGTAGGATCATAATGGCGACAGGCATGGCCATCGCCCTGCTCGCGGCATTTACGCCAGCATACGCCAGGGATATAAAATTCGAGGCGAGCATCGATAACAAGGATATGGTATTGGGCGAACGGGGACAGCTCGGCCTCACATTTTATGAGACCAACAGCATACCTGCGCCTGACATCGGTAATATAGACGGCTTCGAGGTCCGGTATCTCGGGCCATCCACCATGGTCACGGTCATAAACGGTAAGATGTCGAGCTCCATTACGCACATGTACTCTCTCGTCCCCCTGAAGATAGGAAAGTTCGAACTGGGTCCGTTCTCTTTCAAGTACAAAGGCGATACCTACACATCCAATGTCATAATCGCCGAAGTGAAAGAGGAAAAGGCGGTGAAGGAGGAGAGGGCCGGGCCCGAAGAAGGTGCAGAGGAAAAGATACCGGACGTCAGCGACCGGCTTTTCATGGTCCTGAACGTCGGCTCGGCCCATGCTTATGTCAACGAGCTGATCCCCGCCACGGTGAAACTGTATGTGAACCGCATGAACGTAAGCGACATACAGCTCCCCGTCTTTGCCCAGGAGGGCTTTTCAAAGATAGAGTTCCGCGAGCCGAAGCAGTATAAAGAGGAGATGGGGGGCGTAGTCTACGAGGTCCTCGAATTCAAGACGCAGATATTCGGCACCAGGCCCGGGGAATACCGCCTGGGCCCGGCCACGATAAAGTGTAACCTCGTTGTCCGGAAAAAGGTGAAACGGCCTTCCCAGCGGAACGATTTTTTCAGGGACGAATTTTTTGACGAGCCGGTGCTGGACGACTTCTTCATGCGCTACGAACGTTACCCGCTTGAACTGAAATCGCAGGATTTTCCGATAATAATATCGCCGCTCCCGGCCGAAGGCAGGCCCGCGTCGTTCTCGGGCGCCGTAGGCGACTACCAGTTCATATTTAACGCGAGCCCGACCAGGCTGAAGGCCGGCGACCCCATAACGCTGAAGATGGAGATAAACGGCACGGGCAACTTCAACACGGTGCTCATGCCGGCGCTCTCCGGTACCGACGGGTTCAAGGTTTACGAGCCGCAGGTCAGGACGGGTGACAGGCAGAAGGTATTCACCCAGGTGCTGATCCCGGAGAGCGATAACGTGAAGGCGACCCCGAAAGCCGTCTTCTCTTACTTCGACACGGCCACCCGCGCGTATAAGACGATCTCGCAGGGGCCGATCCCGCTGACCGTAGAAAGACCTAAAGAGGAGACGCCGGCGCAGGTGGTGGGGCCGAGAGAGACAGGGGAGAGCAAAAGGGACCCCTCCTTACCGCAGGAAGAGGCGAAGAGGGATATCATCTATATAAAGGACTCGCTTGGCCGCGTGGCGGCCACAGGCGGCAGCGTCCACAGAAAAAAGTACCTGATCGCCATACCGCCCGTGTCGCTCCTCTTTTTGCTCGCATTTTACCTCTTCTCCGCGCGCAGATATCGCCTCGAGCGGGATATAGGATATGTCAGGCGAACCGCCGCATACAAGGCTACGCGCAGGCACTTCAGGGAATTGAGGAAACATCTAAGGGCAAATGACCCGAAGAAGTTCTATGAGACGCTCTTCATCCTGCTCCAGGACTACTTCGGCGGCCGTCTGAACATGCCTTCGGCGGGCATAACGCTCAATACCATCGAGCCGTTACTCGAGGCCTACGAGCCGGATCCGGCCACAAGGGTCAAGATAAAGGCCCTTTTCGAAATATGCGACGAGGCCAGGTTTGCCTTCGCCAAGCCGGATGATCTCAGGATGAGGGGCGATATGCGCGATGCCGAAAATATAATACGATATCTTGAAAGGACCAAAGGATGAGGCGATATACACTCCTTATAGCGGCCTTCCTCTTTATCGGGCCGGCCGCCATTGCCGCAGACGGAGGGAAAGAAGACCCCGGCAGGCTCTTCTATGCCGCGAATGTCCTGTATGAGAAGGGTGAATACTCAAAGGCGGTGGAAGAGTACCTGAAGATACTGGATGCGGATATCGAAAGCGGCAACCTCTACTATAATATAGGTAACGGCTTCTTTAAGCTCGGCAAGATAGGATATGCCATACTGAGCTACGAAAAGGCGAAGCGCTTCATGCCGGGAGACCGGGATCTTAAGGCGAACCTTGAGTACGCGAGATCTTTTGTGGAGGACGGTTCATCCGAGCCGCGGCCGGAGCGCCTCTTGCTCAGGGCGGTAAACGGGCCTTTCAGGTCTTTCAACCTGCGTACGCTGGCGATCGCGGCGATCGCATTGAATGTCATCTTCGTCATCCTCTCCGTATTGAATATAATGAAGCCGAGTTTTTACAGGAAGACGTTCATATTCTACTTTGCCGTAGCCGCGCTCTTTTTCGCGGCCCTCGCCTCATTCGTCCTGCGCCATTATGACGAGGCACTTACGCAGCACGGTATCGTGGTGGATAAGACCGCCGAGTGCATGTACGAGCCGGTGGAGAAGTCGACCGTATATTATAAGGTATATGAAGGGCAGGATGTCATCGTGTTGACCACGAGGAACGGCTGGAGGAGGATAAGACGATCTGACGGCAAGGTCGGATGGGTCAAAGAGGCCGCGGTGGAAGAGATCTGAGCAGATCGGGGCAGAAAAAAAGCGCCTTAGATATAAGGCGCTTTTTTTATTCTTTAGAACAGATTACTTTGATGCCTCTGATGCAGACGTAACGCATCCCGGATCGGAATACCAGAAAGTCGCAAGCTGCCATACGCCGGCAAATATTCTCGCGATGCCGCGTTCCACTCCGCTCCTCGTCTTCGTCGAGCAGCGGTCCATCTGGGTCCCTTTCGTCTTCGTCTCGTCGATGTTGCTCGGGACTTCGAGCGAACCGTAAAGCAGGTTATTCATGCCCCTGCTTAATCTGTCCTTTGTCTTCTCGACAGGGGGGACCGTAGGCTGAGACGTTGTACTCTCCGCATTACAGATACCGAGTGTCGAGCATATGAAGATACTTACGATTGCCATTACAAATAATTTCTTTGCCATTCGACAACTCACCTCCTTTTTATTTTAATTACGGCGGCAAGAGACTGCACACCTTAAAATTAATTATATCCCATTTTCCCGTAAAAGTCAAGACCGCCCCTTTTTTTAAAAAAAATATTGACAAAGGCACGGTTTTTGCTATAATTATAAAACTTAATTTTTGATACTAACATCGGGTTAAAATAAAGAATGTTGAGTTGGAATAACTCTCAAGGGAGAGGTGTTTGTCTTTTTCGATGATATCTGCGCTGATATGCGTCGATGTCATGCCCATGTAGCTCAGCCGGTAGAGCGCTTCCTTGGTAAGGACGAGGTCACCAGTTCAATTCTGGTCGTGGGCTCCAGCGAAAAATAGATAAGGAGGCCTTTATGGCAAAGGAAACGTTTGTCAGGTCAAAACCTCACGTGAATATCGGTACCATCGGCCACATCGACCACGGTAAGACGACGCTTACGGCCGCGATACTGGCGACGCTTGCAAAGAAGGGGCACGCCACGGTGAAGGCCTATGCCGATATAGCAAAGGGCGGCACCGTAAGGGACGAGACGAAGACCGTCACCATAGCCGTAGCGCACGTGGAGTACGAGACCGAGAAACGCCACTATGCCCATATCGACTGCCCGGGACACGCCGACTATATCAAGAACATGATCACCGGCGCCGCCCAGATGGACGGAGCGATACTCGTCGTCTCCGCAGTGGACGGCCCGATGCCGCAGACCAGGGAACACATCCTCCTGGCCCGCCAGGTCAACGTACCGTCGATAGTCGTATACCTCAATAAAGTAGACCTCGTAGAAGACAAAGAACTGATAGACCTCGTAGAACTCGAAGTAAGAGACCTCCTCACAAAGTATAAATTCCCCGGCGACAAGACGCCGATAATAAAAGGAAGCGCCCTCAAGGCGATGACCTCGCCGGATAACGCCGAGGCCACCAAGTCGATATTCGAGCTTATGGACGCCTGCGACACCTTCATACCCACGCCCGTAAGGGATATAGACAAGCCGTTCCTGATGCCCATAGAGGACGTATTCTCGATCACCGGGCGCGGCACGGTAGGCACCGGGAGGGTCGAGCGCGGACAGATAAAGGTTGGCGAAGAGATAGAGATAGTCGGGATAAAGGCGACCAAGAAGAGCGTCGTCACGGGGGTCGAGATGTTCAGGAAGCTCCTGGAGTCCGGCCAGGCCGGCGATAACGTCGGGGTCCTCCTCAGGGGCGTCGAAAAGACGGACCTGGAGCGCGGGCAGGTGCTCGCTAAACCCGGTTCCATAACCCCGCACACCAAGTTCAAGGCAGAGGTATATATACTAAGTAAAGAGGAAGGCGGCAGGCATACGCCGTTCTTCAAAGGATACAGGCCCCAGTTCTACTTCAGGACCACGGATGTGACCGGGGTCGTTGAGCTGCCCCAGGGGGTAGAGATGGTGATGCCCGGAGATAACGTGAATATAGAGATAACCCTAATCACGCCGATAGCGCTCGAGAAGGAACTGAGGTTCGCCGTAAGAGAAGGCGGACACACGGTAGGCGCGGGAGTCGTGACACAGGTCATTGAGTGATACGATGGCACA
>Ga0265297_10002586_pt1 | contig 36094 bp, 53 predicted proteins | sample Munlanlwell13791_FD_192502 | JGI IMG/M metagenome (GOLD analysis project Ga0265297, IMG submission 192502) | Leachate microbial communities from a municipal landfill in Southern Ontario, Canada - Leachate well 137-91 | ecosystem: Engineered > Solid waste > Landfill > Unclassified | place... | reverse complement strand
TCATCGCCAAGGCGAAAGGGGGGAAGTCGTAATGGAAAGCATGATTCTTACCCAACTCGGATCGGCGCCAGCTTGTCCCGTCATGTCGAAAAAGGGGAAGCGAGCCGACCTGGAAGATTGGATCGATGACGTATGCCGGTACTGTGATTGGTTTCAAATGACCAATTTTGAAACCGATTACGGATTTTGCCGACATCATTTTTTCATCGAGCGGGAGATAAAATCATGAGTGAAACCCAACCCGGAAAAAACGGAACCTACTCCGACAACCTCACCCCTGCCCCCGCGCCCTCCCCAGCCCCGCAGGGGGGTGTCAAGGTCAACTTTGCCAACGCCTCCAAGAAATCTACCAACCCCTTCATCACGTCCACGGCGGAGCCGAAACGCCTCAAGCTGTTCCTGTGGGGGCCGCCGGGAGTGGGCAAGACTCGCCTCGCCCTATCCTTCCCGGACACGGCCATGATCGACATGGAGGGCGGGACGGACCACTACAAAGAAGAGTTCAAGTTTGACCTGATCAAAACCACCACGGCCGATCAGGTCATGGAGGCCGTCAAGTGGCTGGCCTCAAACAATCACTCCTACAAGACGCTGGTGATCGACCCCATCACGGTCTATTGGGAGGCCCTGCAGAAAAAGTGGTCGGACATTTTCATGATTCGCAACCAGGAATCCAGGGGCAACAAGCACGATTACTATTCATTCCAGGCCCGCGACTGGATGCCCATGAAGGCTGAGCTTAAGGAGCTTATCCGGCGGTTGGTTGACCTTGACATGAACGTGATCGTAACCGCCCGGCAAAAGGTGCTATATCAAGAGGGCGGTGGGGACTTCATGAAAAAAATCGGGGACACCTTTGACGGAGAAAAGGGGCTGCCCTATCTCTTCGACACCATCGTCCAAATGTTTCAGGAGAACGGCAAGATCATGGGCCGAACCATCAAGGACCGGAGCAACCGGCTTCCCGTCGGGGCCTTCGAGTGTTCTTACCCCGTTTTTGAATCCATGATCGGCAAGCGGAGCCTTGAGAAGAAGTCGGTCAAGATCAATTTTATTACCGACGCCCAGAAAAAAACCATCATGGACCACCTGGCGCGGCTCGGGCTCACGGAAGACAAGATCATCCGGAGCCTTAACAAGTACGACGCGGATGAAGTGGATGATTTGACGGAAGCCAACGCCGCCCTGATCATCCAAAAACTCGAACAATCCAAAACCAAGTAAAGGGGGGAAAAATGAAGATCAATTTTAACGGCGTGCCCGATGCTCAAGACTTCGCTCCGGTCCCGGCCGGGACTTACACTTGCCGCGTTTCCGACGTTGAGGAAACCTCGACCAACGACGGGGCCGACATGTGGAACCTCACCTTCGAGATCGTGGTGGGAGAGTACAGGGGAAAGCGCATTTTCGACCGGCTGGTCTTTTCCGAGAAGGCCATGAAGCGAGTCAAGCTGATCTGCAAGCGGTTCGGAATCGATGTTGACGCGGCGGGCGAGGTGGAAATCCTGCCCTCCATGTTCCTCGACAAAGCCATAAACCTTGACGTGGAAATCGAGCAACAAAGGGATAAATCGGGAGCGCCCAAAGTGGACGAAAACGGAAAGCCGAAGATGGGGAATAAAGTCACGTTCGCTGGCTACCACGAAGTGAGCGGGTCCGCACCGCCGCCCCCGGCATCCACCCCCCAGGCCGAAACCGCTCTTGATGACGACCTCCCGTTCTAAGGTGCGGATATGAGCCGCTACCATAACAACGCCCGCCTTGCTGGAAAAATGGCGGGTATCAAAGACGAATCCGCCGCCCTTCGCCGAGCGACGCGGGGGGACATGGTGCCGGAAAAACTCCGCATCGATTACGACGCCCTCGCCGAGGTGGACGCCTTCCTTGAGGGCCTCGGGGTTTGGAAGTCTTCCAAGTTTGCCATCGTGAAAACGCACGGCGCGAAGTCCTTAGCCATGATCAGGACCGATCCGTGGTTGCTATCCCGTGAAGTCAAGGGCATCGGGTTTGCTATGGCTGATCGGATCGCCGAGCGGGTCGGGGCGGATATGAAATCGACAACGCGGGTCCGGGCCGGGATCATGCACGTGATCCGCGAAACGTGTTGGCAGGGGGGGCACACCAGGCTTCCCTTGCCAACGGTGATCGAGGAAGCGACGCGGTTGCTTGGCCTGGGCCCAGCCGTGATCGAAAAGGAAATCGAAGTCCTTATCAAGTCGGGGGCCTTGGCCGACGCCGCCGGATTCCTTGCCCCCCCTTCCCTCGCCACCGACGAGGCCATGGTAGCGGGGAAGTTGTTGACGCTCCTCAAGGCCGACTTGCCCTCCGGCTCCCCCGTCCTTGACGGTCTGGCCGAGGATCAAATCGCCGCAGTCAAGGGCGCGTGTGAGTCGCCTGTGTTCATCCTCACCGGCGCGCCCGGCACAGGCAAAACCTACACCATCAAGCGGATCATCGAAGCCTTCCCAGACGCGGATATTGCCCTGGCGGCCCCCACTGGCAAGGCGGCTAAACGCATGATCGAGCATACCGGCATGGACGCCCAGACCATCCATCGGCTGCTGGAGCCGTCCTTTGACCGGGATACCGGGGGGTTTTCCTTCGGCCGAACAGCGAGCCACCCCCTGGACCTGGACCTGATCATCCTTGACGAAGTTTCCATGATCGACGTGTCTCTTATGGCCCGGCTCTTGGAAGCGGTCCGGCCGGGGACGCGCCTGATCCTGGTGGGCGACACCTACCAGCTCCCGGCGGTGGGGCCGGGCAATGTACTCAAGGACTTGATCGCCTCGGGGGTGGTCCCGTCGGTGGAATTGACCATCATCAAAAGACAGGATGATGTGGGCGGTCTGATCGTGAAGAATTGTCACCGGATCAAAGAGGGGAAGGATATCGAGCTTGCGAACCGCGAGGGGAGCGACTTCTTTTTCATGAACATATCCGACCCCGAGAAAATCCAGTCCACTATCTACGACCTGGTTTCCAAGCGGCTCCCCGAAAAGTACGGCGCGGACCCGCTCAAAGACATTCAACTGATATCGCCCCTTCGGGAGAAGACCACCCTATCATGCAAGGCGTTCAACGAGCTTTTCCAAAGCCGATTCAACTCCGCGCTCCCGGTCCCGAAGTGCCGCTATAAGGTCGGGGATAAGGTAATCAATACCAGAAACGATTACAAGGCCGGGATCATCAATGGAGATATCGGTTACGTGGTCTTCATCAATCCGAGCATGAAAACTATAACTGTGAACTTCGAGGCCCCCGACCGTGAGGTTACCCTGCCCCTTTACGACAACGCCCTGGACCTGGCCTATTGCGTTACCTGTCACAAGTACCAGGGGAGCGAGGCCCGAATTGTGGTGGTCCCGATTCACCGATCATTCGGTGGACTGATCATGCAACGCAACTGGCTCTACACCGCAATCAGCCGCGCCCGCGAGGTGTGCGTGTTGGTGGGCCAGCGGTCGGAAGTGCCGCTGATCATCGGGCGAAACCAGCAACAACGACGTGAGACCGCCCTGCGGGGCTTGATGGAGGGAGAGAGATCATGAACGAAAAAGAATCACCCCACTATCAGGAGTTGGAAACCATTGCCCGTGAGAGGGCGTCGGCGCGGGCCGAGAGAAAAGCGGTAATGGCCGAGTTCAAGGAAACCTTCGATGGGCTGGATGAACGCGAGGAAAAGGCCCTCGAAGCTCTCGACCTCCTGCGAGCCCCCGCGCCCCCGCTGGTGGCCATGATGGAGGGCGAGCGCGAGTGCCCGGCGTGCGGGGACATTTATCCGGCGGTTCAATGGGAGGTCAACGGCGGAAGGTGTCCGGGGTGCGGGAAATGACCGCCTCCCCACCCCCGGAGGGATTTCCCCGCATCATCATCGACACGAGGGAGCAAAAGCCATACAGGTGCCCGCTCCCCCATATCTTCGCCACACTAGAAACGGGAGACTATTCCTTGGAAGGCTATGAATCTCGCGTGGTGGTGGAGCGCAAAAGCAAGGCCGATCTTTACGGTTCCCTCGGGCAAGGCCGGGAGAGGTTCGAGCGTGAGGCCGAACGTATGGCCCGATTTGAGTTCGCCGCTCTAGTGATTGAGTCAGACCTTCCCGATTTGCTTGTGGCTCCGCCTCATACTAAGATGAGCCCGAAGGCGGTGGTTGGCTCCCTGACGACCTGGGAAATTAGGTATAACATCCACGTCAAGTTTGCCAGTGATCGGCGTCATGGGGCGGCGCTCACGTGGCAAATCCTCGGGAAATTCTGGAGGGAAAAAAATAAATGAAATTTTCCGACCTCCTCTCAAAACTCAACGGCGTCAAGGCCCTCGGGGGGGCGGACTCCTACCAAGCCCGGTGCCCGGCCCATGATGACAAGTCCCCGAGCTTGTCGGTATCTTTAGAGGCCGGGAAAATCCTCATGCATTGCCACGCGGGGTGTTCGCTTGAGCAAGTTTGTTCTGCCCTCGGCATCGAGGTCAAGGACCTCTTTGAGAATCCGGGCAAGGGCGGGGGACAACCCCAACCGGAGAAGCCCTTGGACCCGCACCGAGTACTCCCCGCCGAATACTTCAACGGCTCCCTTGACCACTTCGGCGGGGACGCCCAAACCTGGCAATTTCCCCAAGGGCAAACAATCGAGCGGCTTTACCCCTACACCGACGAAGACTTCAATCTCCTGTATTGGAAGGTCCGGCGCGTCAACAAGGAATTTCAATTCTGGCAGGATAAAAAGGGGAAGCCGGTTTGGAATGCGAAGGGGTGCCGCCGGGTGCTGTACCGGCTCCCCCAAGTCCTCGCCGCCCGCTCCGCTGGAAAGGTGATCTTTGTAACCGAGGGCGAGAAAGACTGTGACAACGTGGTGGCCTTGGGCCTGTGCGCCACCACCCATGACAACGGAGCGGCCATCAAGGGCTATGACCTTTACGTCGAAGTTCTGGCGGGCGCGGGTCACGTGGTGATATTAGCGGACAACGACGTGCCCGGCCTCGATCATGCTCATCGATTGGCGGCCGTACTCCGTAACAATAAGGTGGCTGACCTTCGGGTGGTGGTCCTTCCTGGCCCCGGTAAGGACGTGTCTGACTGGCTGTCCGCCGGGGGGACTTTGGCCGACCTCAAGAGGATCATCAAGGAAACCGGACAATGGACCCCGGCCGACTCCCCCACCCCGGACGAGCGCGAGTTGCTCGCCCTCAAGCAATCCTTTACGGACCTGCGCAACGCGGCCCGGTTGGTGGAGAAGAACGACAACATTCGGTATTGCTTCGGTCGTAAGAAGTGGCTGGTTTGGACCGGGCGGCTGTGGAGATGGGATGAAGGGGCGCTCATCACCGAAATGGCAAAGGCCGTTTCTAAAGACCTCCTCACCGAGTCGGGGGGGCGCGCCAGCGACTTCAAGAAGTTTGCCATTGCCTCGGCCCAGGAGCCCCGCATTCGCGCCACCGTGGCCCTCGCCCGCTCTGAGCCGGGAATCCCTGTGTCCATGTACGAGCTGGACCGTGACCCCCTGGTACTCAACTGTTCAAACGGGGTGGTCGATCTAAGGACGGGCGAACTCAAGCCCCATGACAAAGCCAACCTCCTAACCAAAGTCACCGGCGTCGAGTACCTTCCCATGAGGTTGTCCCCCCGATGGGATCGATTCTTAACTGAGGTTTTCGGCGGGGACCATGACCTGATCGATTGGATTCAGCGGGCGGTGGGATACTCCATCACCGGCGAGACCCGCGAGCAGGTATTTTTCTTTTGCCACGGGCGCGGGGCCAACGGAAAGAGCCGGTTCCTCGGGGCGATCCGCAACGCAATGGGGAGCTTCACCGGCGGGTACGTGGTCTGCCTGCCCTTCTCTACCTTTACGAACTCCAACCCCAACGCTATCCCGGCCGACCTCGCCATGCTTCCCGGAGCCCGGATCGCCACCGCCTCAGAGACCGTTGGCCGGGCCGCCTTTAATGAGGAGCGGTTGAAACTGATCTCCGGCGAAGACCCCATCACCGCCCGCAACCTGCACGAATCCTTTTTCACGTTTGTTTCCACCGCCAAGCTGTGGCTGAGCGCTAACGACAAGCCCCGCGTGACCGATGACTCCCCGGCATTCTGGCGCCGGGTCCGGCTGATACCGTTTCTCCAAACCTTCAATCCTGGCGCCGAGCCGGACCTTGACCGCAAGTTAGCAGAGGAGGCCCCCGGTATCCTGGCGTGGGCCGTCCGGGGGGCGCAACAGTGGATGGAGCGGGGCCTCACCGGCACTCCTGAATGCGTCCGGGTGGCCTGTGAGGAATATCAGGAGGAGGAGGATCCCATAGCCAACTGGTTAGACGATCGGTGCAATCTCTCGCCCGGCTCCGTGATCCAATCCAAGACGGCTTATAATGACTATTTGGATTGGGCCGAGGGCTACAAAATGTCGGCGGGAAAGGGTGGCGCTCTGACCATGACCGCCTTCGGCCGGATCATGAAAGCCCGTTTTGAGAACCTAAAAAACATGCGAGGTCGTTTTTATGTCGGACTGCATTTAAAAGGGACCGAACCGACCAAAGCGGAGAAGCTCACCCAGATGGGTTTTGATGGAATTTTGGATGGGAAAAATGAGAAGTAAAAGTCGGGAAAACCCGTCATTCTGTAATTTTATGACTACTATGATGTATTTGAGGCCGGTTGAAATAGAAACGCTATACGGTCCTGATGAAGCTATGGACACCGGGGTTAAAACCTGTTATAGTAGTCATAGGGCATAGAAACGGAATGATTCTGATTAGGTTTTGAAAAGGAGGGAAAACGTGAGTACAAAGACGTTCACAGAAATCTTTTGGCGCAACGTAAACAAGCGCGGGCCGGACGACTGTTGGGAGTGGACCGGGGCCAAAAACAAAAAGGGCTATGGGCTATTCAGGTACACCCCCCGGAATGGACTCGCCGGGACTCTGGCCCATCGATTTGTTTACGAGATCGAACGGGAGCCCATTCCCTTCGGTGAGTTTTTCATTTTGCACCGATGCAACAACCCGGGATGCGTCAACCCCGCCCACCTTTTCATGGCGAACCACGAAGAGCGGGTTCGGCATATGTCCTTAACGGGACGCCGTGCGCGGGGCGAACGTCATGGGCTTTCCAAGTTCACCGCCGAACAGGTGATAGAGATCAGGGCTCTTTATGCCGCCGGGGGAATCAGCCAACGCGAACTCGCCGATAGGCACGGCGTTTGCCAAAAGACCATTGGGGAAATCATCAATGGCAAAACTTGGAAAAATGTCGGGGGTCTCAAATGATCCAAGACCAACCCCGCCTATTATTTTCGCCCGGCCCCGAGGACGTTGAGGACGTGCAAGCGGCCCCCGGACTTTTCTCCACGGCGGACCCGGCGAGGTGGGCGAAGGTGGATGAAGTGATCCGGCGGTTATCGGCCGGGCCGGATCGGAATTGGCGGGGGCTGGCGGCGGAAGAACTCGGGGTCAATCCGGGGGTGATAGCGTACCGCGCCGAAATTCTTCACATAACGTGGGCCGGGGAGGGGTCCAGAAAAAAACGCAATCCGAAGGGGGTAAAGATGCGCTCATGTTTGAAGTGCGATCGATCATTCATGAGCACCGGGATCAATAACCGCAAGTGTCCGCAATGTAGGACGGCCGACGCCGAGATACTGGACATCGGCAATGGCCATGCCGGGCGGCGGGTCAACCGAGCGAATGGAGGGGACTGATATGGCGAAAGCAAAAATGGGACCGAACGGAGAGAAGGTTACGAGGTGTCAGGGGAATCCGTCGGTGGGAGGGTGTCCTGCCAGTCAATATCATAAGTGTTGGCCAAAGGTAAGCGTGGCACACGAGGAAATCCCGGAGGGGTGCCCTCTCCCCGACTGGCAAGAGCAGGAGCCGGAGCGCCACGACTACATCCCGCAGGGAGCGTCTGTGATCCGGGTATGTATTTCACCGGCCGGGTTCGAGGGGATGATTAATGAGCGCGACAAGCTCCGGGCCGAGCGCGACCAACTGACCAGAACCATCGAGATCCAGCGTTCGGAACTGGTGAGGTTGAATGAGGAACTTGACCGGCTACAGGAATCCCCCTGCCCTCATGGTTACTCGGCGGCGGTCTGTGAGGAGTTGCTCAGGGCTCGAGCCGCGATTGACGCGGAGCAAGGGGAGCCGCCGCCCGCCGAAAAATCAGAGTGGCCGGAGGTGGAGGTGAGGCAAGGCGTGGTAGATTCTAACTGCTTTGTTATCCGTGAGCCCATCCATAAGCATTACCTAACCCGCCCCCAAGCCCAGGAAATGGTCGCCTTCATCAAGCGCCGCAAGGAATGGGAGAAGTTGAGGGAGGCGGCGGGATGTGTCCGCGCCGCCTACCGGATAGATTCGGGGCCGATGTTAGAACATCCTCCGGGGTCACAACCGTTATTTTTCCAGATGGGTAGGCTTGAATACGCCCTCTCCGACCTGGAGAAAACGTCATGACCGCCCCGAAATGGTACGTCAAGACTGAGAACTCCGAGTTCGGGACCATCTATCAGTTGCGCGACGCAAATAACGGGATCGTGGCGGAGTCGCCCCATGAAGCGGACGGGGAAAAGTACGAGCGAATCGCCGAGTGCATGAACGCCTGTTCCGGTCTCAACCCCGAGGCGATTCCGGGGCTGGTTGAGGCGGCAAAGCGGGTGAAGAGATGGCGCGATACAAGGGAGGGAATTGCTGGCGTCATATTATACGGGCTAGGGGAAGCCCTTCGCGCCCTGGAGGTGAAGTCATGAATTCCTTCCCGCCTCTTGATCTATTCATGCTCGAGGGGCTCGCCGAGGGCCACGCCGCCGGGAAGCCCCAACGGATCGCGGAAGCCAAGATCGACCACGTTTGGGAAGCCGCCCAAGAACTTCGCGACGCCCCGAACTACATCAATGGGCGGCTAGATCAGGCCGGGGCCGGGGAGCCAGGTGACCCCACCCGAGCGCCGGGGCCGAAGGAGCGGGCGTGTCTGATAACGGCGCGGGCCGTTGGCGCTATCGCCTATCGGGTGCTGGCTCAGGCTCGGGAGTATCAGAGGAGGGGGGAATGATCATTCACGGCGATTGCCTGGAAGCCCTGCGGGGCATGGAGGCCGGGTCGGTTCATGCTGTGGTGACGGATCCGCCCTACTATCGTGTTAAGAATGAGGCATGGGATCGGCAATGGGATAACCCCGCCAAGTTCATCGGATGGATCGGGCTACTCTGTGCGGAATGGTATCGGGTGCTGAAACCAAACGGGAGCCTCTACGTTTTTGCCAGCCCTCAAATGGCGGCGCGGGTGGAGAACGAGATCGGGCGGCGGTTTAATGTGCTCAATCATATCGTTTGGAGAAAGCCCGGCGGTCTTTGGATGAAAGCAGAAAAAGAAGCCTTGCGCGGTTACTTCCCTCAGACCGAACGGATCATATTTGCCGAGCATTACGGGGCCGACAATATCGCCAAGGGTGAAGCTGGATACAAGGCCAAGTGCGACGAGTTGAGGGGGTTCGTGTTTGAGCCATTGCGGGAATACCTGGAGGGGGAGAGACGGCGGGCAGGGATTGACAAGGCTGACTGCAACGCGGCTTGTGGGTTTGCCCGGATACCCGGCGGCATGGCTTCTCGTCATTATTTTAGTCCTTCCCAGTGGTGCCTTCCAACGGAAACTCATTACGTCGCTCTTCAAGAATTGTTCAATGCCCAAGGCCACCAGCCTCCGCCGCCGTGGGAGGACTATCACGCCTCCCCCCGCGAACGTTATGAGCCGACCCCTTCGCCCGTCGATTACCTGCGGGCTGACTATGAGAACCTGCGGGCTGACTACGATTACCTGCGGGCTGACTATGAGAACCTGCGGGCTGACTACGATTACCTGCGGCGGCCTTTTGCGGTGACAGCCGAAGACCCCTACACCGACGTTTGGGATTTTCCGAACGTCCAATCCTATCCAGGCAAGCACCCATGCGAGAAGCCCGTCGCCATGATGGAGCATATTGTTAGAACCAGCACCAGGCCCGGCGACACCGTGCTTGACTGCTTCATGGGGACCGGGGCGGTTGGTATGGCCTGCGCTTCCCTGGGCCGGGAGTTCATCGGGATCGAGCGCGAGGCCGAGTATGTCGCCATCGCCGAGGCCAGGATCAAGTATTGGGGAGAGCAAGCCCACCAACTTCCACTATTCGAGGAGGCCCCATGAAAGGCGACGTGTTTTTCGTATCCTGGCGAGGCATCCCCGCGCCTCCCGATCAAACCTACATGGTGGCGCGGGCTCAGCCGGGGTGTAAGATCGAGTCTTCCCAACGCCGCCCCTTCGGGTTTACGGTGATCGAGGTGGCGGACATAACGCAAGGCGTCTGCCCCTCATGTCACGTCAAGACCACCCTTCACGCCGGGGTCTGTGAGTGGTGCAGGGTGGTGGGGGAGTGCGGATCATGAATGAGTTGTCTCTATTTACTGGCGGCGGTGGTGGCGTCTTGGGCTCAAAACTGTTAGGATGGAGGACGGTGGGATATGTTGAATTTGAACCTTATTGCCAGCGGGTCATTGTTCAAAGAATCGAGGACGGCCACCTCGATCGAGCCCCCATCTTCGGCGATGTCCGGGCTTTCATCGGTGAAGGGTACGCCGCAAGCTATCAAGGAATGGTTGATGTCGTTACCGCCGGATTCCCTTGCCAGCCCTTTTCCGTCGCCGGAAAGCGGGCCGGGGCCGATGACCCCCGCAACATGTGGCCTGCCACCCTCGAAGTCCTTCGCATCGTACGACCACGCCTCGCATTCCTGGAAAACGTACCTGGCCTTATTTCCAGCGGATACTTCGATACCGTACTCGGGGACCTGGCCTCGCTCGGGTACGATGCGGAATGGACTGTGTTCGGAGCGGATGATGTTGGAGCCCCGCATCGGAGGAAGCGGTTGTGGGTGTTGGCCTGGCAACGGGGTGGGGCGGCTAATGCCCACGCCGGTAAAATATGACGCCACGCCCGGAGGTCCGGGAAATCATTACAAGGGCCTGGGATGGGCGGCAAAGCAAGGGAAGTGGCCCACGGCATCCGCCCGCGACTGGCGCAGCGGCAAGGCCAGCGAGGAGACGAGGGAAAAGAACTCCCGGCCCCTGTCTGAAATGGCCGCGCCCGCCGGATCCCTCAACCCCGCCTGGGTCGAATGGCTCATGGGCTGGCCGATCGGATGGACCTCCCTCGAACCGCTCCCCGAGGCCATAACCCTGGGGTGGAAAGTGGACTCGGCGGATATGGAGGCGGTAAAGGAAATAGGCATTCCCACCAGGGCAATGAATGTTAGGAGTGAAAGATTCAGGGGAAGCGGCAAGGCGCCTAATCCGGGGGAACTGGCAAAGTTCCATGATGGCGGCTCCGGCCCCATCCCTCGCGTGGCCACCGGAGTCAAGGATCGAGTCGCCAGACTCAAGGCAATCGGCAACGGGCAAGTCCCGCAGTGTATGGCCGCTGCGTGGCGAGTATTACAACGAACTGGATCGTAAAACGGTCCAAGGAAAGGAGAGGATGACCATGCCAAAAGACAACTACTCAGTTCCCGTTTTCTTGCGGGTCGCCTGGAACGCCGCCACAGAGGAGATGTTGAGCGAGGCCCTCCGCCCCCTCATGGCGGCCGTCCAGCATGCTTTGATCGATCTCGAATTGCCATTGTCGATCAAAACCGGGAAGCCAAAACGCCAAACCCAAGACGCGATCCGGGCGGCCAAAAATCTCCGGGCGGCGTTGACGAGGGCCAATCAATATGCGCAACGAGCGAAAGGAGAAGATGATGCCGGATCGAACTTCTAACCCCGCCATGACTTGCCCGTGGTGTCAGTTAATGCTCGCCCCTATCGAATCGGCGGGGTGGCAATGCGTCAATCGGGGATGCGTGGCGTACTTAGACCGGTACGTTAACGATGTGGCCGTCGCCACGATAAAACTCAGGGTTCACAATGAAGCGATCGAGAAAGCGAGGGAGGGAAAATTATGAGTTACGATTTTTACATGGAAGCGGACCTCGGCGGCCCGGAGAGAATCCGGCTTGACGAGGATGAATATTGGGTCAACATCACGTCCAACGTCGGCGGGATGTATCAACTGGCGTTCGGGACGAATGACGGGATAAAATTCTTGAACGGCAAAAAGGGGGCGGATGCCCTACCCTTGATCGATTCAGCCATCGCTGCGTTCGAGGCCACTCCCGCTACGTTTGAGGCCATGAATCCCGAGAACGGATGGGGAGATTCAAAAGGGGCGCTCCGGGTGCTTCGCAAGCTTAAGAGTTGGTGTGAGTCCGCCCCCGACGCCTATATCTATATCAGCTATTAGGAGGGAAATGATGCACAACAGCAAAAAAATATGGTGGTCGTGGCGGTCGATAGATGAACTGGATTATCTGGCGTTCATCCGAGATTCGGAACCGTTGTGCGATTGTCTCCAGCACGATTCTTGCAAAAGGTGGCGTCAATGTTTGCGACATGGTCTGTATTATACTTATGAAGGTAAGCGCGAGAAATTTGATGCCTGTCGCCGGATAAGAATAAAAATAGAAGTAGTGAAAGAGAGGGGGAAAAAATGAAAAGTTTAACCGTGTTCATAACCGCCGTGACCGTACTCGGCATGGTAGTCGGATTCCTGGGGGCGTTCATCGTCGCCGGGTGCTTGAATCGGATGGATCAGGCCCGGCCGCCTGCGGCGCCCATCGTGGTCTGTGAGGGGGATTCCGCGGGGTGTATGGAGGTTGACAGGCGGCCCCCTGGGGTGCTACCATGAAGCCAATGAAGCCAACCTACACCACGGCCAAAGTCGCGGACCTCAAACCCCACCCCAAGAATCCCCGCAAGCACGGCGAGGCCGAAATGAAGGCCCTCGGGGAGTCCATCGACCGCTTCGGGTTTACGTGTCCCATCGTGGTCCAAAAATCATCGGGGTTGGTCCTCGCCGGGCATGCCCGTCTCGAAGTGCTTCGTAAGGCCGGGACCATCGAGGTCCCCGTGATCGAGCTTGACGTGTCCGACGCGGACGCCACCGCCTACATGATTGCGGACAACCAGCTCACCATCATGGGCGCGTGGGACTTCCCGGCCCTCGAAGAGTTGGTGACGGGGCTCAAGGCAGAGGACTATGACGGGATGGGGTTTTTGGATGGGTTGGAGTTGCCGGAAAAATCTGATGAAGATTGGCAACGTCAGGAATTTTCACCTAAAGATTTAATCCCTCCAACCGTGCCTTTTTGGATTCTCATTCGGTCGGATTCGGAGAATGGTCCGGTGTTGGTTTCTGACATCCTGGCCGAGCATCCCGGAGTCGAGATGCATTGGTCTAAGGAAAAGTTATGAGCACCGACAACTACGCTCCGGACATCAAGGTCGCTCTCCGAAGGGAGGCGGTGCAAATGGTCGGCGGACCCGCCTCCGCCCGCGTGCTTGATTTATTCGCGGGGCGCGGGCTGATGCGACAACTCGCTTATCAAGGCGTCGCCGAATATTGCGGGGTTGACCGTAAGTATCAGCGGCCGGGCCGCGAGTGCATTAAAGCCAATAACCTTGCGGTATTATCAGTTGTTATGGGTATGGCGGAATGGAATATATTTGATCTTGATGCCTATGCGAATCCTTGGCCGTTGTTTGGTCGGGTAGTTTCTTTGTGCAGTCCTGGTAGAAAAATTGCTGTGCTTACCGATGGGACTGCTAGGGATACTCATTCCGTCAATCCTTCTCGTGAGTTGCTAAGAATTGTTGGGTGGAGTCCCTCAATGGGTTGTGAATCTCACGGGTTGTTAGGTATGTTTCAAGGTATAGATATGCATATCGTAAAAACGTATCTATACACAATAAAGTCTATGAAAATTAATTACTTGACAAGGATGTTAGTTCCGTGCTATACTCAAAATCACGCTAAGTATTACATGATAGATTTTGAAAAAAATGGGGGGGAGCATGAATAAGACAAAGATAGATTGGACGGACAAGACTTGGAATCCAGTTACTGGGTGTAAACACGGATGCCCTTATTGCTATGCTCGGGCAATCTCGAAAAGGTTTGGCCGATCTTTTGAACCGGAATTTCATCATGACAGGCTAAAGGAAATCAACAAAATCAAGCCCGGAGAAAAGATTTTCGTTTGCTCGATGGCTGACTTGTTCGGGTCTTGGGTTCCGGATGAATGGATCGAATCTGTGCTTATGCGGGCAGGGACTAACTGGATGACCACGTTCCAATTCTTGACGAAGAACCCAGAAAGATACAGATCATTTTATTTCGGGCCAAATATGTGGAAGGGAGCTACCGCTACCAATCAAGCGCAGTGGGATCGGGCTATGAACTCCGAGGTTGATTTCGTTTCGTGCGAGCCCCTATTAGAGCCAATCAATCCAGTTGGAGCCGATCTTCGATGGATTATCATTGGCGGATGTACGGGGGCATCGGCCAAACAGCCCCAGGAAGTGTGGGTTAGCAAAATAGAGGAATGGGCCGGTGAAAATGGAATCCCGGTTTTTCACAAGGACAATTTGGGATGCCGGGTAGGGATGGCTCGCAAGGAATTTCCCAGCCCAGAAATGCCGAGGCCAAAACTTGTCACTTGACAAAAGCTAAAGCCGTGCTGTATAATCCTATACATGACGGCTAAAAAGAAGAACCCCGCCAAGCGTGGGCCTAAGCCGTGGATACCAACTGCCGAGGAAATCCAACGGATTGAGGCCCTCGCTTCGTCTGGAATGACCAATCAAGAAATCTGTCTCGCCCTCGGAATAGGGCGCGGTTCGTTCTATCCCCGCAAGAGTGAAATCCCTGAAATAGATGCCGCCATAAAATCCGGAAAGGCCAAGGCGAACGGCATGGTCCACTCCGCCTTGATGAAAAAGGTCCAAGCTGGGGACCTGGGGGCCATTGTCTGGTACGAGAAGACGCGCCGGGGCATGTCTGACCGCGTGGCGGTGGATGCCAACGTCGGCCTAACCATCGTATGGGACCACGAGTTAGATGACATATAATCAAATCCATCATCCTAACTTTTGGGTATGCGGCTGTCCGGAAGGGCAAAACGTGCGGATATCATGGTCTGACTTTTGCCACGGTTGCCGGTGCCATAGAGAGGGCAGACCCCAGGCGACGGTGGCTCAGATACTGGTTCATGCAGAGGGTATGGCGGATATCGAGTTGGGCAAACGGATTACCCGAGAGATTAAAGAGTTCGCTAAGAATCCCGTGTTGCGGGATATGGACGCCGAGATTGCGTTGCTGTCACGGGAGGAGATCGTAGCGAGGTTGCGGCGATGACGGCCCCCAACCGCATCAAGGTTCGGGATCAGTTCATGGCGAAACTCACCGCCCGCCAGCTCGAGGCCCTCGCCTTGCTTCGCGCCCGCGATATGGTCATGCTGTACGGCGGCTCCCGTTCGGGCAAGACATTCCTACTCGTTTGCATGATTCTTTTACGGGCGGCCAAATACCCCGGCTCTCGCCACCTGATAGCGCGGCTCAGGTACGCTCACGCCCGCGCCTCGATTTGGCTGGATACCCTGCCCGCCGCCGTCAAGTTCCTGGGCATCGAGTCCATCGTGCAATGGCACGAATCAGACCACTATCTGACCATTCGCCACGCGGGCGGGATCGAGTCGGAAATCTGGGTGGACGGTCTGGATGATCGGGACCGGGTGGACAAGATTCTCGGCCGCGAGTATCTCACGATCTATCTTAACGAGGGCAGTCAAATCGCGTGGTCAACCGTTACCACCGTCCTCACTCGGCTCGCCCAAAAGATCAAGGGATGCAAGCCGAAGTTTTTTTGTGATGAAAACCCGCCCTCCAAATTCCATTGGTCAAACCGCATCTTCTTGCAGGGCGTGGACCCAACCACCGGGGAGCCCATTGACCGGGCGCGGTACGGGGCCATGCAGGTCAACCCAGAACACAACGCCGCGAACCTGCCTGACGGTTACATCACGGACATCCTGGATAAGCTTCCCCCGGACAAGCGCCGCCGGTTCCTGTTGGGCGAGTTCGGCGATGCCGAGGGCGTGATCTTCAAAAATTGGGATATCATCGATGAAGTGCCCGAGGAGGTCCGGGCCCACTCCCGGAAGTCCTTCGGTCTTGACCTTGGATTTTCGGTTGACCCGGCCGCCGCCGTGGCGCTTTGGCTCAATGGGGATGACCTCTGGGTAGACGAGCTTCTCTATTCGAGCGGGCTGACTAACCCTGACCTGGCCCGCGCCCTCAAAGAGACGGGCATCCTCGGCCCTTACGTCTGCGATTCCAGCGAGCCCAAGAGCATCCGGGAGCTACACAACGACGGGATCATCATCAAGGCCGCCGCTAAGGGGCCGGACTCCGTGCGGCATGGGATCGACTGGATCATGTCCAAGCGGCTACACGTTACCCGCCGAAGCGTCTCCCTCCAGGCCGAACTTGAGAACTACTGTTGGCGCGAGAACCGGGAGGGCAAGCCCATGCCGGAGCCTATCGATGATTGGAACCACGCCATTGACGCCATTCGGTACGGGTGCGAGCCTTGGAGCGCGGGGGTGCGTCAGACCGACCCCGGCTATACATCCGCCGTCAAGCGCCGGGCCGAGGGCGGGCACGTGAGCATGGGCAGGGGGATATCATGACCGTCACCACGACCGACCAAAACGATAACCGCATCGCCCGCCTACCCCGCCGGGAGGAGTTGGACCGGTCCGCTTACGTGGCCAAGGTTACCGACCGCTACACCCAATCCCCTATCGCGGGGCTCACCCCCGCCCGCCTGGCTGCCGCCATCAAGCAAAGCGACATCGGGGCCATGTGGCAGGTGGCCGAACTGTATGAGCAAATGGTGGAGCGGGACGGCCACCTCGCCGGGCTTCTCCAGACGCGGAAGCTGGCGGTAACCGGCCTCGATTGGAGCATGGTCCCCGCCGATGATACCCCCTTTGCTCAAGAGATTGCCGACTTTTGCGAGGACGCGATTGACAAGATCAATCATTTCGGGGACGCTCAAAAGGACATGCTGGACGCCACTGAAAAGGGTTACTCGGTTATGGAGATCGATTGGGAGCTGGGCCGCAAGGTTTGGCGGCCCCGCGCCCTGACGTGGGTTCACCCCAAAAAGATCACCTTCCTCGATTCGTTTGACCCGCTCCTGATCACCGAGGAAAACCGCGACGGTATCCCCCTCGCCCCTTACAAGTTCATCTATCACCAGTTCAAGGCCCGTTCGGGTTACGTCAACCGGGGCGGCCTCATGCGGACCCTGGCGTGGCTATGGATGTTTAAGAGCTATGCCGTCAAGGATTGGATGGGGTTTATCGAGCTTTTCGCCCACCCGATGCGAGTGGGGAAGTACGCCGCCGGGTCCACGGATGCCGACAAAGACGCGCTCCTTGCCGCCCTGTCCAGCATGGGGACCGACTTCGCGGCCATTATATCCGCCGAAACCGAGATAGTATTGCAGGAGGCGCAACGCTCCGGGACCGTCAACGTCTATGACGTGGCGATGAAATGGTTCGACACCCAACAGGCGTATTGCATCCTCGGGCAAACCCTGACTTCTCAGGGCGGCCAGGACGGCTCGGGGTCTATGGCCCTCGGCAACGTCCACAACGACGTGAGGCTGGACCTGGTTATTGATGACGGCAAGGCGCTTGACCTCACCATTACCGAGCAACTTGTCGCGCCCCTGGTGTACTTTAATTTCGGCATGGACGCCCCGGTCCCGTGGTTCCGCCATGACTACCCTCAAGACGTGGCGGCGATCCTCGCCCGAATCAAGACCCTTCAGGAAATGGGTTACCCCGTCTCGCAGGAGTACGTTGAGGAAATCTCGGGCGTGCCGGTGGCCAAGGAAGGGGAGACGGTATTGACCGCCCCGACGGCGGCCCCTGCTTTCCAATCATTCACCCCGGCCTCGGTCATACCGTCCGCGCCGCCCCCCGCGCCCGCTGTGACTGCCAAGGCCGCGCCGATTCCAACGGACCCCGACGCCAGCCCGGTCATCCCCGACATCAAGGCTCTTAACGATAAGGCCGGGACCGAGGCCGTCTCAGGTGTGGCGTCCTTGCTATCGCAGATCGAGGAGATCGTGGGGGAGGCTCCGGACCTCGAAGCCCTCAAGGCCGCGCTCGCCGATGGGGCGCTTGATGTGTCCGACTTTGCCGAGTCCATGAAACTGACCCTCGCCGCCGCTCACTTGGCGGGCCGGGATAGCATCGGGGAGGAGGCGGGCGATGCAACTACCTGAGAAGATTAAACAGGCCACGTTTAAGCACGCCAAGATTTCAATCGAGTGCAATGAAGTATTGATCGAGGAAAACGATATAAAGATTACGGAAACAATGGAGATTTTAGAAATCCTAAAAAACATTGATGCGCTTCTCAAGTGGGATACCGCCAACTGTCAACATATCATCGAAGTCTTGGAAGCGGAGGAGGCGGGCAATGGTTGAAGCCGTTTGGGGAAACCTGAGCTTTGAAGAAGCGATGGATTACTTCCGCCGTAAGCTCAACATCCCCACCGAGCAATGGGACACCCTCATGAGGGACCAACAGGTTCGCGCCTTTTCCGTCGCGGGCGTTACCTCAGACGCCATCCTTGCGGACCTTCGGCGGGAAATTGACCGGGCCATTGCCGAGGGCCTCACCATCGATTCATTCAGGGCCACCCTGGCCGACGTGGTGAAAAAAACCGGTTGGGACGTGGGCGCGGCGGGCGTCGGATATCGGGCGAGGATCATCTTTAACACGAACCTCGCCAACGCCTACTCGGCGGGCCGATGGGTGCAACAGACCTCGCCCGCCGTCCGGGCCGTGCGGCCGTTTCTCCGCTATATCCCGTCGGTGAGCAAAGACCCGCGCCCCGAGCACATGGCGTTCTACAATTTGGTCCTCCCGTCGGATGATCCATTTTGGGCCACGCACTACCCGCCCAACGGATTCGGGTGCAAGTGCGGGGTACAGAATCTATCGGGCCGGGAGCTTGACGCCCTACAAGAGCGATTCGCGGGCACGGAATACGAGATCAGGACCGAGGCCCCGCCGGAGCGGTTTTACGAATACACCCGGAGCGACGGGACCGTTATACAAGTCCCGGTCGGTATTGATCCGGGGTGGGACTATAACCCCGGCATGGTCTACCAGGAGGGCATCTAATGGCGGGCTCTTACGCTGACATCCAGATTGACACCTCGCCCCTCGACCGGGCCTTGGCCGGGCTTTCAGACGCCTTCGAGGATATGACCCCGATCATGGAGTTGACTGGGGCGGTTGTGGTGGCGAGTGTCCAGCGCAACTTCGAGGATGAAGGGCGGCCCGGCTGGGCTCCGCTCTCGCCCGTCACGGTGGCGCTCCGGGGCACGGCGGCTCACATCCTTCAGGTACAAGGCCCGGCGTCCGGGCTATTGGGCTCGATCCATTACGTAGCCAAGCCGGATTCGGTACAGGTGGGGACCAACAAGATTTACGCGGCGGTCCATCAATTCGGCGCGAAGCAAGGGGCCTTCGGGAGAACCCGGCGCGGTGGACCTATCCCTTGGGGTGACATCCCCGCCCGGCCCTTCATCATGGTCCAGCCCGAGGATTGGGAAGAAATCGCCCTTGAGATTGAAGAGTACCTAACCAAGTACATTGGAGGCAACGCATGAGCAAAAAGAAATACATCGGCGGCGAAGTCGCCGGGCAAGTGTCTCAGATCATGGAGGTCCAGATTTTCCCCGCCGGGAAAGTTTACTTCGCCGACCGGCCCAATGACCCGATAACGGTTGACAGCGCGGGCATGGATTCTTGCGTCGCCAAGTTCGAGGCCCACGGCATCAACATCCCCTTCGACTACGAGCACCAAACCGAGGGGAAAAGGCCCGACGGGTCCGACTTTAGCTCCCCCGACGGCACGGCCCCAGCCGCCGGGTGGATCACGCGCCTCATAAACAAGGGCAAAGAGGGACTCTGGGCCGTAGTCGAATGGACCGACCGGGCTCAGGCGTTTTTGACCGCCCGCGAGTACCGCTATTATTCGCCGGTTTTTTATACAGACAAGGCAGGGCGGCTCGTAGAGCTTGCCCGCGTGGCGCTTACCAACGCGCCGAGACTGACCCGGATCAAGCCCCTCGTGGCCAAAGACGGGACAACTGCAAAGGAGAATCAAATGGACCTTTTGAAGACTCTGATTGCCCTGCTCGGAATGCCCGAGGAGAGCACCGAAGAGGACGTGGCGGCCGCCATCAAGAACTTGGTGGACGCCAACGCCGGGGACAACGCGCCCCCGAGTGAGGCGGCCAAGGAAACCGCCAAGGAACTGGCCGCCGTGGCCAAGCTGGTAGGAGCCAAGCCCGGGGAGTTGGTGGCCACTATCGCCAAGATCAAGATGGACGCCGCCGGAAAGACCGACCTTCAGGCCCGGCTCGAAGCCCTTGAGACCGCCAACAAGGAGCGCGCCATTGACGACCTGGTTGGCGAGGCCGTGGCCGCTGGTAAGGTCTCCCCCGCCATGATCGCCAGCGCCCGCAAGTTCGCCAGCGCGGACCCCGAGGCGTTTGGTGAGTGGGTGGCCGCCCAGCCCCGCATCGTGCCCGCCGCCACCCTGGCCACGGACATCGGAAAACCCTCGCCCGAGGGACTGACCGAAGAGGGAAAGGCCATCGCCAAAAAGATCGGCCTTACCGATGATGACATCGCCAAGTACGGCCCCCAGGCCAAGGCGAAGTAAGGAGGAAACCATGAAGCGCAAGGACATCTTTAACGCACTGGCCATCGTCGCCGTTTTGATCGGGGCCGCCCTCGCTATGGGCGCCCTGTCGGCGGACCGGGCCACCATCCGCAAAGACGGCGACCTCGCCACCTACCCGGTCTATCAGTCCGTCACCATCTATAACGGCGCCCTGGTCTCGATCAATTCCAGCGGATACGCCATCCCCGCCGCCGATACCGCGTCCACCACGTTCGCGGGTGTGGCCACCGCTCAGGCCGACAACTCTTCGGGATCGTCCGGGGCGATCAATGTCACCGTCCGGCGCAAGGGAGTTTTCAAGTTCCCCGCCACGTCGATCACCCAGGCTCACGTTAACGGCATCATGTACCTCAAGGATGACCAAACCTTCGACAATACCAGCTCCAACCTGATCGCCTGTGGGCGGCTGATTAAATACGAATCGTCCACCCTGGGCTGGATTGAGATTGACTCCGCCGTGATTACCCCTGCGGCCATCGCCGCGTCTGCTGTGTCCGTGGCCGACTCCGGTACTCTCTACACCGCTACCAACGCCGAGGACGCCTTTGCCGAAGTCAAGGCCATTGCCGACGCCAACAAGGTTGACCTCACCACGACTCAGGCTTTTATTTCGATCCCCCTTTCCATTCTTCGGGAATGGACCACAGGGGCCATCCCCAATATCGCCGCTAATGGTGGGCTCCTGGCCTCCGATTCGACCCCCGTTTTGCAGACTCGTAACGCCGACACCGACGGCGCGCTCCGGGTGCTGTGGGCGGCCTCTAACTCCGATGCCGTCGGCTTTCAAACCGCCCTCCCCCCGGACATGGATGGGACCGCCGCGATGGTGATCCACATTTACGCGGCGTGGGACGGCTCTACCGACATTACCGCCGCGATTACTTCCGACTGCTATTTCGGAGTGGCCGACACCAAAGTTGAGGACGGCGTGACTCTTTCCGAGGGGACCACCCTCACCGAGTATACTATCACCGTGGCCGCTTCCGACGTCCCGGATACCGCCAACTTTACGGTATCCTGCGAGTTGACCCCGGACGCGCATACCACCAACATCCTCTACGTTTACGGGCTGTGGATCGAGTACACCCGGAAACAGCTGACTCAGTAACCAAGGGAAAGGAGAATTATCATGAGTCCCGCACTCGTTCACACCACCAACGTAAATGCCGCTGTCTTAGCCGGAATGTTTGACAGCTTCTCAACCGCCTTCAACAAGGCGTACACCCTGGCCGAATCGAAGGCCGATCTGCTCGCCATGCGGATGCCTTCGAGCGGCCGCAAAGAGATCCATTCATGGCTTGGGGGCGTCCCCAACATGAAACAGTGGGTCGATGAACGCCAACTCGAAGGGTTCTCCCTGTATGCCTACGAGTTGGAGAATATCCCTTGGGAAGCCACCCTCGAAGTGGACCGCGACGACATCTTGGATGACCAGATGGGCGGCTACGGCATCTCCATTCAGCAGATGGGATACAACGCCAAGACTCACCCGGACATTCTGCTCGCCGCCGCGATGGCCGCCGGTTTCTCCACCGCCTGTTACGACGGCTCGTATTTCTTCGCCACTGATCATCCCTATGTCCCCGCCAGCGGCGGCGCGGCCACCACTCAGGCCAACACCGATGGTGGGTCCGGAACCGCATGGTATCTGCTTTCCCTCGAAGCGGGCCGCCCCATGAAGCCCTTCATCCATCAGGTCCGGAAGGAAATCGAGTTCGTTGCGATGGATCGGCCCACCGACGAGAACGCCTTCATGCGCAAGAAATATCTGTACGGCGTGGACGACCGCCGGGCCGTCGGTTACGGCTTCTATCAGCAGGCGTGGGGCTCCAAGCAGACCCTCGCCACCGGCACTCTGGCCACCGCTTACGCGGCCATGATCGGAATGCTGAGCGACAAGGGCTTGCCCCTGGGCCTCACCCCGACTCACCTGGTGGTCCCGCCCTCGTTGTGGTCCATCGCGGACCCGCTGATTAACAATCAGTTCGATTCCGCCGGAGCGAGCAACCCCTGGTACAAGCGGTTTGAGTTGGTGACCTGGCCTTACCTGGCCACCACCTAATCTACGTAACCGGGAGGGGGGGGCAACCCCCTCCCTTCCCAGGGGGGAATCATGATTCAGATCAAAGCCGATCCGGCCAAGTTTCCCGAGGGATGTTTCCACCGCGTTTATAACTCCGACTTGCGAATGGACTTCCCCGCGAGCAGCGCGGGCATGGTGGTTACCAACGGCCACTTTAACGCCGCCCAAATGGCCCACCTCAAGGCGGACCCGTTTTTGATTGTGACTGAGGATTACCGGGAGCCGAAGCCGGTGGAAGTGGAAGTTGTGACATCTTCAAAACCCCGCAAGCGCGGGCGTCGGGGTAAAAAATGAGTTACGCCACCCAAGCCGATATCCTCTTGATGATGGAATCCGCCACTCTGATCAATCTCACCGATGACGCGGGGACCGGGGCCATTGTCGAGGCCCCTGTTACTCAAGCCCTCGCGGACGCCGACGCAGAGATTGACGCTTACGTCGGGGTCAAGTACACGGTCCCGCTTGATCCGGTCCCGGCCGTGGTCCAAAAGATTGCGGTTGACATCGCCATTTACAATCTCTATTCCCGCCGCCAAAATATGGTTGACGTGGTGCGGGACCGCTATCTTGACGCCATCAAATTCTTGACCGCCGTTTCCAAGGGCGTGGCCAGCCTCGGGGATGAAGACCACCCCGCCGAAGGGGCCAAGGTTCTAACCGCCGACGATAACCCGGCCCGGATGTTCACCCGGTCCTCCCTGGCGGACGCATGACCGCGACCCTGACAAGCCTTGACGCCGCCCTCCAGACGGCCCTTGACACCCTCGTAACGGGGGGCTTCATCAATTACGGCTTGGTGCTGGCGGATGACGTGGGGGATTCTCAGGAGGTTTTGACGCGGGCCGGACAGCGCGCCCCGTTTGTGCTGATCGTTTACGGCGGCGGCGACATGAAGCCTATTAACGTCGCCGCCGGAATCTATGAGCACGTGCCCCAATACGAAATGCTGATCGGCGTGAAGGCTCTTCGGTCGGTGGGCTCGGCTAAGACGGCGCTCCATTCCATCATGCCCGCCCTAATATCTGCCATATCCGGAAAGCAATTCTCCCTTGCGATAGAGCCTTGCAAGTTGGGCCGGGTCCGGCTGGTTTCATGGTCTAAGCCTACGATGGTTTTTTCGATTCCGCTCTCCACCCGCTTTACGTGGGTCGTAGCAACGGAGGCCGCATAATGGGAAGCGTTGACCATCTAGCCCCGGTCCTATCCGACTACACCCGCGACGGAGTGTCTGGGCAGATTACCATTTCGCAAATCGCCGCCGGTGATTATGGAGTTGTTTTCGCCCTCTCTCAATTCAATTCCTTTTTCGCCCTGATTGGAGGGCGGATAGGTCCAGGCGTGGTGACTCTAAACCTATCCGCCTTCGAGGGCGTACCGGTGGCCGTGGTGGGTTTTTGGCAAGACCCCTCGATTAATTGGATGGTTTCTCTCGCGAGTAATCGGATTTATGAGACGTTGCCGGAGGCCCCCAGCCCCACCGCATTCGGGGGTGTGGCCAACGACGAAACCGGGACATCGGTAACCCTGACTCTGACCCCACCGGCGACGGGCGACTACGAAAAGACTAACATCTATAAGCGCCTGTTAACGGCCTCCACGTGGACGCTGGCGGGCACTTACACGGGGGAGCAAGGCGTCGCGGGGACCAAACAAATAACGGGGCTCACGGCTGATAGGGCCTATGAGTTTATCGTTATGGCCGAAGCAAACGATTTAGAATCATCGCCGTCCGTGGCTCGCCGGTGCTTTGTGTTCGCGGGTGACAACTACGTTGCGGCCCTGGCATCGACGGCGGCGGTGTTGTTGGCGGACTCGACCCTGGCGGGTTACGTGGACGCCATCAATGTCCAGGAATGGGACGAAACCAGAATCCCGAGTTTTGAGGCCGCGTGTTTAATCGTGGCCCCTATCAGCCGGACTCCGACCACCATTGCCCTCAAGCGCAAGATCGATATTTACGAGATCGGTATCCATTGCCTGACCCCCGGCCCGGCTGAGGAGTGGTCGGGAGAGGACGGGCTTGATGCCGCCGAGGGAATCGTCCAGTTGACGGGCGACGTTTTCCGGGCGCTTAACGGGGGCGACCTGTTGGGGACCGTCGAACCATATACAGGCGAGGAACTTACTACTCGCATACCGTACGATAAGATATTGTCAGGGCATTACTACCATTCAGTAGTAACTTTACGGGTAGCCTCACTACCCTACACCGAAGCCTAAAGGAGGCGGAACGATGACCTTACACAGTGAACAATCGGCAAGGGTGACTCTCTCGCTCATGCAGCAAGCCACCTGGGGGACGCGGCTGGTTGACGGCTCCATGCTGTACAGCTACCCCATGCGGAGCGCGAATCCGGGCAAGCGGCTCATAAACTTCTTCAACAACCAGGACGAAATTGGGAAGGGCCATTCCTTCCCGACGCGGCTTGACGTTGAGACCTACGACTACACCCGCCGCCTCGAATTCGATCTTGACACGTTTACCCTCGGGTGGGCGTGTGCCTTCGCGATGGGGGATTATGCCGTCACCGGGCCGACTGACTCAGCCTACACCCATACCAACCTCCTGTCTCTGTTGGCGGATGATGACGGGCAACTCCCCTTCACTACCATCGTTGAGGAGTTGGATTCGGACGGCGGCTATTACCCTGACATCGTGGTCGAGGGCTTCGACATTTCGGGGACCATCGGACAACGGCCGGTCCTCGGGATCGACCTGGTCGGTAGCGGTCGCAAGGTGGCTCTCGGAGCATTCGCTCACCCGACCCTGGCAAGCGCCAACTTCCTCAAATGGACCGGCTTGACGCCTTCATGGGGTGAGGCCGGGTCAGAGGTGTCTATTGCGGACCGGCTCCGGTCCTTCAAATTCAGCGTGAAGAACAACCTTGATGTTACCAATGCCTACATCGCGGGCGCGGGCGGATACAAGGGACAATGCCTGTATGGCCTCAAGCGCGACGTGACTCTCGAACTGACCTTCGTCCGCTCCGGCGTTACCGAGATCACGGCTCTCGAAGCCTACACCGAAATGGGCGCGATCCTGGCTTTCGAGGGGGGCAACATCGGGGCCGGGTCCACGCCTCACGCGGCGACTATCACCATGCCGAGTATCCAAATCATCGACGTTGAGCCCAGCTTTGACGCCAAACTCGGGCTCTATACTCCGACCCTTGTCCCGCTCTACGATTCGGATTCTCAGGGGCCGGTATCGATCGAAGTGGTCAACGACGTGGCCGCTTACCTAACCAGCGAAGCGTAACAAAACAGGAGGGGAAAATGGGTTGCAAGATTGGGAATCGAGAGATCAAGTTTAACGTCAAGGATGACGGTGAGGTCTGCGAGGTGGTCCATGTTTTCCGCCCAATGACTTCCACCGAGGAAATGGAGTTGATGCGGGAGATTGCAGAGCGCGACGGCATGGACCCAACCGCCGCCAGCGAGCACTACAGGACTTGCGCCGAGCGATGGTGGAATCTGTTGGTGGTGGATGTCAGGGGGTACGACATCGCCCCGGCTTATGACGATCAGGACTGGAAGAAGTACATTTCGCACGAGCACAAGCTCGAAGCCATAAGTCAAAACGCCCTAAAAAAAGCTCATATCGAGCGGCCCGACCGCCCATCATTGACGAACTCCGAGCCGACGGAGAAGACGAATGCCCCGGAGCCGAGTATTGCGTCCTCGTTATCCAAAACGCCGGAGCCTGTGACGGATGCGGACACGCCGCCGTGGCGCGAAGCGGGCGAGTAGCCTTGTTGGTCCGCCTCCAAAACATGATTGAGGCGGGATGCCAGTTCGGCCCGGATGACTTAGCATGGGATGAATGGGAAGGGCTGATCGAGTTGAGCCGGGCTCAGTATGAACTCAGCCGGGAGAAATAAATGGCCGATGATCTCAAACTGGGCTTGACCATAACCGGGAACTCTGAATCGGCGAAAGACGCTATCCGCCAGGTCAAGCTCGCCTCGATTGATCTAAAAAATCTTGAAGCCAAAAAGACCGGTGAAAAAACTTTTCTTGGCCGCATGGAGATCGAGGCCAAAGAGACAGAGGTCAAGCTCAAACGGCTCCGCCAGGAAATGAACCTCGCTCAGACCTCATTCCAAAAGGTCGCCGTCCAGGGCGAGATTTTTAATGTCAAACTCGCCCAACAAAAAAAGAACATCGACTCGGTGTTGTCGGTCGGGAAGGGTATGGCCGCTATGGCCGCGCCTTACATCGCTGTGGCCGCCGCCGCCGGGGCCGCCGCCAAGTCCCTGGCAGACCTCGCTATCAGGACCGCCGACATCGGGGACCGATTTGACAAACTCGCCCCGCGCCTGGGCATGTCGGTCGAACAAATCTCTGCGCTCGAATACGCCGCCAAGTTGAGCGGGATCGAGGTTGAAAACTTCGACCGAGGAATTCAAACTCTCAACAAGAATCTGACCGACGCCGCCGCCGGAATGGGCACGGCCAAGGATGCGTTTAAGGCCCTCAATATCTCGATTACGGATGATTCCGGCGCTCTTAAATCCAACTACGATATCATGCTCGAAACCGCCGACGCATTATCGAAGTATGCCGACGGCGCAGAGAAGTCCGCCTTGGCCGCCAAGATTTTCGGTGAGGAGGCCGGACCAAAGATGGTCCCCTACCTCAACCAGGGCAAGACCGGCATCGAAGAGATGATGAAGCGGGCTGAGGAACTGGGAATCGTTTGGACCGAAGAGGACGCCAAAGCCGCCGCTGATTTGAAAGACAAGGTTACTGAGTTAAAGACAGCTTTTCAAGCAATGTCCGAGGCATCAGGGAAAGAACTAATTCCTATGATGACTGACCTCGCTAAAGAGATGACCAAACTTATTGAACTAGTAAACGAAAATAAAGATACTATTGGAACATGGGCTAAGCGAATTGGAAACGCCGCCATCGATATGATTCCGATGGTTACAACCCTTCGCAACTTGATCCATCTCCGTGATCTTTGGGAGCAACGAAAAGCCGGACCCGCGCCAGTGGAACTCCCTTTGAGCGCCGAAGGAGAAGTTACTGAAATAGACGCCGAACTCGCTAAGGTCCCTGCGCCCACAATCAAGCCGACAAAGCCCCCCGGTGGGAGCGGCGAATCCAAAGCCGAGAAACTCCGCAAGCAACAGGAGGCCGAAGCCAAAGCCCAGGCCGATCTATACCAAAAGCAGGCCGCCGATGAACTGGCCATGTATAAGGCATCCGAAGATCAATATTGGGAATGGAAGGCGGCTGATAACCAAAGACGATTAGATGACCGCGCCGCCTTTAACGACGAGTATGGCAACCAGGCCGACCGCGAAGTCCAAATCTTAGCCGACAAGGAAGCCCGGCTTCAAGACCTTCGGGAGCAAGGCATCATCAATGAGCAGGAATATTCCGATACCATGCAGACGATCGCATGGGAGCGGCGGGACGCCAAGATGGCCGAGGTCCAGGCTTATATGGGGTTGGTCGCGGCGGCGGGCGCGTACTCGAAAAAGGCCGCACAGATACAGGCCGCGACACAAATCCCGCTAGAAACTTACGAGATCATCAAAGAGGGCGCGAAGGCAGCAAGTTCCCTGGCGATACAGGATTACACAGGTGCGGCTCTCCATACCACGGCCGCTCTCCAGCATGGCCTCGCCCTCAAGGCGGCTATCAAGGCCGCTGGCGGGGGCGGTGGTGGGGGCGCTGGGTCCGGAATGGGCGGTGGTGGCGGCGGTGGTAAGGGTGGCGGCGGGGGCCGTAATAATCAAAAAGAGGACGCACTTGCGACGCAAAGCAACAATCAAAACCTGTTGGTTAAGATCGAGGGCCTTGAGGGCATCCGCCCGGATTACCTTTACACCGGGGATCAGCTAATAGGGTTGGTTACCGCCTTGCAAAAGGGATACAAGGAGGGGTCCATTGCGAAACCTTTTGATTAGCATTTTCGCCGTCGCTTGGCTTTTGGCCGGGTGCCGACAAGAAATAACCGTTTACGCGCCCTGTACGTGCGAGTTGGGGTGTAATGAGGAGGATGATATGAGTGACTTTCCGTGCATCGCCGCTGACAATCTGGCCCGGCTGGCCACGGTGAGCGCGTCAACCGAGGAAACCGGATACCCGGTGGAGAACGTCCAGGACTTCCGGCCCAGCGTCCGGTGGAAACCCACCGGGAGCGCCCCCGCCTACCTCCAGTTTGATTTCGGCGTTGAACCGATCGAGGAGGACTGGACCGATCTCACCGCCTGGGACGAAGAGGACACCAACGGGACCCTGAGCGCGGCCTCCAACGAGCTGGTCTACAACAGCGGGGCCAACGCGGACGACGCCCCCACGGTGACCCAGGCCAATGTGACGGTTCCCGAGGCGTTCCTGCTCCGGGTCCCGTTCGAGATCGTCTCCTGGGCCACGGCCACGGATCAGGGGATGGACCTGCTGTTATCGTTCGATCTCGGGGCACAGGCGCGGATACGGGTCCACCCCGACGGGGTGACGGACAAGATCGCGTTCGACTGTAAGCCCTCCAGCACCGGAGACTGGGTGGCGCTGGCCGACGCTTTAATCGCGGACGCCTCGGGTTCAATTGAGATCAGCCGCGCCGCCGGCGGGATCATCACCGCCCGCATCTATACGGCGACCGGGGGCTGGGAGACTTTAGGGACCTACACCGGCGGGACCAACTTCGAGGCCCTGACCTTGACCTCTCTCCAGATCGCCGGTTTCGTGGACACCCGGACCGCCGACGCGGCCGAGTGTCACTTTGGGGAGTTCCTGTCCGGGGATGACCCTGGCGTCGATTTTTTCGCCGTCACCGGCCACAACCTGGCCAGCCAGAACGCCACGGTCTCCCTCACCGCCAGCCTGGACGGCTCCACCTGGACCGATATTGTGGCCGCCTTCGATCCCGCCGACGACCGGACCTTTGGCCAGGCCGTGACTTCCGGCGTCTATCGCTACTACAGGCTCAACATCACGACCTTTGACGCGCCGCCCTCCATCGGCGTGGTCTACCTAGGCTCGGTCTGTCAGTTTCCCGTACGGATGACCGGCGACTTCGACAATCACCACCGGACGTTCAAGCGCGAATCCAACCGCTCGGCGGACGGCGGGCACTTTTTGGGCTCGGCAATCACCGGCAAGGACCGCAAGATCAAGCTCGAGCTGTCCCGGATGACCTTGGCGTGGGTGGCCGCCAACATCCCCGACCTGTTTGACCTCCTGGAGGACTACCCCGCGTTCGTCGCCTGGAATCTGACCCTTGATCCGACGGGCGTTTACTACATGGAGTTGGATCAGGATGAACTCGGCGCGCCGATGGGGCCGGTTTCGCACAGTACCACGCTCAATTTCCGAGGGCCGAAAGAGCCCGAGTTTGAGGAGGCGTGATATGGCGTCAACTTGGGGAGACTTTTTCCGCGATCCAATCTGGCTTCTAAAGGTGACTCTCGATCAATGCGATAACACCTTCGGGGACGCCCCCTGTACGGCCGTCGGGAAGCCCTGCTACTACTCTTATCCGACGTGCAAGGACCAGAACAACTTCGTCAAGACCACCCGAGTCCTCTATTTTAGCTCGGTGCAAGGACCTTACGTCTCGGTGGCGCTCCCTCTGATCGACGGCGACCCGGAAGTCAATGAAACGAAGCTCGATCCGATCAATACCCTTACGACCGTTGGTCAGTTCCGCGTGTCGTTGCGGGACACGCCATACCTCCCGTGGGCCAATCCCGACAAAACTCCGGACCCGACAAAAAACACCTTCGAGACAGACGGGACTTTTCTAAAAAATCTCTTCATCCGAAATTCCAACTGGCGCGGCCGCCCGGTGGAGCTATTCCTTGGGCTCCGGGGGCAAGCCGTGGCCAACTATAAGCGTCTGTTCAGCGGATACCTTGACAACATCGAGTATCTGGAGGGCACGGTCCGGCTCACCGTCAAGGATGCGCTCAAAAAGTTGGACGTAAAGTTGCCTCCCTCTATATCATCCACCAATCTCTTGACCCAAGCCTATAACAACGGGGCGACCATGTACGTTACGGACGGGACCGAGTTCATGGACCCGGCCGTTTACGGCGGCAAAAAGATGACGGCCAAGATTGAGGACGAGTATGTGACTTATACCGGCGTCTCCGGCGACACCTTGACGGGATGCGTGGGCGGGGCGTGGGGGACCACGGCGGTCAACCATGCCATTGGGACCGCCGTGAAAAATGTTTGCATCGTGGCGGACCCGGATGAAGCCGCCGCCAGTTGGGACGCGGTTGACGGCATGGGGCCGGATTGGTGCATCCTAAATCTGCTTTACGCCCTCGGAAAAATAGATTTTAGCTTCGCGTCAACAGTGGATTATAGCGTACTCCTTGACGGGGGAGTTTCGGACAGCGACCTCACTTTCGTAATCACGGACGGATCCAACTTCCCCGCGTCCGGTTGCGCAAAGATCGGGGATGAAGCCGTTTGGTTTTCTCGATCCGACGAAACTCTCACCATACCGGCGTGGGGCCGGGGCATGTTCGGGACCGCGGCGGCGGCTCACCTCGATGAAGCCCCAGTGTTGGTTGTGGACGCCTCGGACGAGGCCGGGCTCTGGTACGCCTCCAGCCTGTTTAGGAGGCGGTGGGAAGATTCGACAAACCTTGTGGAGATCGTCAAGGAACTTCGGGAGGCCGGGAAAATCCGAGTCTGGCAAGGCGAGGATTCCAAGCTCCATATCAAGATGGCCCCCGGCCTGTCGCCCCTTGATGACCCCGTGCGGCTCGATGAAAAAACGGCGATTTGCCAAAACCCCGGCCCTGAGCTTGACCATCAAGAGGATGAACGTACCACGCGAGTATCGACCCTTTACGATCCCAACGTGGTCAAGCCCGCCAAGGATTCGGCCGATTGGGATGGGGTGTTAGTCCAGGCTAACGTGGACCTCGAAGGTACGAACTATTTAGACGCCGCCTATGAGGCGCTCTTTTGGTGCCCCTGGATTTACCGCCAGGCCGAGGCCCTGTTGCTCTCACAGTATCACCTCCTCTGGTTTCAGTATGGGCCGAAAAAATTGACCTTCGACCTTGACGGCGCTCAGGCTCAATATGTGGATGTTGGGGATTTTGTCCGATGCACAACGGCGGTGGTCCCCAACATCGACGGAGCGCCCCGGCTTGACGTCCTTTACGAAATTACCCGGAAGAAAAAAGTCGGAATTGCCCGCTGGCGCTTCGAGGCGCTTGACCTCTCGGGGTCGGTGGACCAAATCCGGTACGCCGTTATCTCTCCATCCTCGCTGACTGAGGACTACGACGATGTCGGGTCGTATGCTCAGGCGCTCTATGGGTGGGTCGGGAATGCTGATAACGAAGTCGGCACGGCTAACGATATGGGATACTCAATCCTATAGGAGAAAATATGGCTTGGACTCAAATTCTATCGACCCAAACCGACGCGAATAGCCCTCTTAACCAGGTGCTTTTTGACGCCATCCGAAACGACCTGGACCACCTGCGAGTATCGAAGGGAGAGTTGGTCGCGGATATCGACTTCCCCAACGTCAATGAGCGGGTGGATGGGGCTGTCGGGATTACTACTACCACGTATCCGATGGGTCCGGCTCATAACTATGTTGAGTATGACGTCGCCGGTTCCTTCGAAGCGGAAATGGTCGAGAAGCGATATAGATTTATCCCGGTCGGATGCGCCACGATCAGGGTATTCTATTCAGTTTTCGCCGAGGTAAACGACGCCTCCATAGGGCTCCGGTTCTATGTAGGAAGCACCTATGCCGGACGATACTCAATCCCGGCGGCTCAAACGTCCGGATATGTCGATATAGACGCATCCGCAATGGCCGGGACAATGCAACAGATAAAGATCACGGCTTACAACGGGACCGGTACCAAGCGTTACGTTCGCCTCTACTACTGTAATATGGTCCCCTTCGACGCGTAAAGGAATACATATAATGTCAATAACCGCCGAGACTATCACGCTTACCGCCTTCGGGGCTCTGTACTTCTTGACCGGCGTTTTCGCCGCTATCATATGGAGGAACCTTGTCGGGCAAATCGCCAAGCTAGAATCATGCAAAGTTGACAAAGAGATTTACGATCAAGCCCAAATGTCTCTGATTAATGACGTGCGCGACCTGAAAAAGGGCCAAGACGAAATGGCCGAGACCTTGGATGATATCCGACTGTCTTTGGCGCGGGCCGAGGGCGCTCGGGAGGAAAAGGAAAAAATCAAACAACGGGAAAGGGAGGGACAATGACATGGAAGACTTTTTGCGCAACGCTGATCTGTTTTTGGCTTGGATCGTCGCCAACCTGGGCACGTTCACGACCATCGCGCTCGCCGTCGCGGGCGCGTATTTCGCCATCAAGGCCCGCCGCGAGGCCGCCGCCAAGCGGATCCTCATGGATGGACTTGACCCCGCCCGTAATGATAATGTGGCCGGGGCCGTGGTGGTGGAATCTCAACGCGCCGGGGCTATCCATCCGGCCGACGTGGCCCGGATCACCCTGGGGGCCTTACGGGAACGGGCCAAGTCCAAGCGCTCGAAGGCGATTGATCGAGAGGCTCAGCGCCGGGCCAAGGTCAAGGGCTGAAATGCAAGCCTCAGCCGAAGAGCGGGCCGCCGCGATTGAGCTGATTCTCGCCGAGTGTGAGCGCCAGGGGATCACGCTCAAAACGCAACAGGCGTATGTCCTCGCCACCGTGGAGCATGAGACTGCCGGGACTTGGCAACCGGTCAAGGAAGCGTTTTGGAAAGACGAATCGTGGCGGCAAAAAAATTTCCGGTACTTCCCATTTTACGGGAGGGGCTATGTCCAGCTCACTCACGGTTACAACTATCGGAAGTTTTCTAAAATCGTGGGGGTGAACCTCGAAGCCGAGCCGAACCTGGTTATGGAGCCTGCCCTGTCGGCCTTCATCTTGGTTTACGGTTTCAAACACGGGACTTTCACCGGGAAAAAAATTGAGGATTTTATCGACGAAAAAAACTGCGATTTTATCCGGGCGCGCCGGTGCATTAACGGCAACGATTGCGCCCGCCGAATCGCAAAGCTCGCGGACAAACACCTATCAGATTTGGAGGGATGATATGAAAACGATTAAAGCGGCCGACAATTCGGCGTCGGAAAAATTGGCGGCATGGGCCGAGAACGTCAAAGCGGCGGCGATCCAGGGCGCGGCGGTGAGCAACGCCTTTAACATGGGGCTCTGGTACGGCGAGGACGGCAAGGCCAAGATTCCGAAGCGAGTGCTTGACGAAAACGGGGACATCCGGGATGACACCCAACTCCTGTGGTTCAACCTCGGGGTCCAGTGGTATGAGGAGTGGAAGGCGGCGGAGCCCATGATCCAGGCCGCGCTCCTCAAAGGGTTGGCTTTACTGATTGCGACGGCCTTTGCCGCTAAATAGATAGGAGCGGGTTACCTTTTCCCCGCTCGGCGGTCCTCCCCTCCCGCCCCCGGCCCGGCCTGACCAACCGGGCCGGGCTTATTTTACGATGGTTTATCAAGGGCTTGCGTGTGGCGGTCGGTTTTATTAGATATATAAATATCTTATAAGACTTTTTCTTGCTTGCTAACTTATTGATTTTTCTATTATTACAAATATTTTATAAATTTTCTATTGACAAGGGAAATGGTTGTGTTATTATAGGATCATGATCGAGAGAAACAAAGGGGAGGGCAAAAAAATGGTAGCGGTGAATGAATTAACGACGGGTGATCGAGTCTATTATAAAGGGCGGATGGGTACAGTCGGACTGTTGGCAAGCCGCAAGCGTCTCAGCATCCGCTGGGATGACGGAGAAACGGACATCATCACCCGCAATGAGATCGAGATTGCGTCTCGGAAACCCGCTCCAATATCTCACGATAATGATGACTATGGCGATGATGATTATGGAATGGATGACATTGACGCCCATGAAGCGGTGGCGGAAGCCAAGCGCGGACGTCGGTCGGGTCGATAACTGACCGCCGCGCGCGGCAATTAGGGACATGATCGAGACAACAAAAAGGGAGGACGGGAAAATGACTACGTCAGAAAAAGAAATCGAAAAATGGTCTTCGATTATAACGCGGCAAGGCGACAAGGGACGAGACAGAATGCACTCCTACATTTGCTCCCGAGCCTTGGGCCGCAAGTTTCTTGAGGATCCGGAGATCTACTTTGCCCGTTGCGGTTTGACTGAATTTGTCAGATGGGCAAAAACCGCCTGACCGCCTAGAGCGGCAACTAGGGGAGGGGAGAGGGATGGAAGAAAAATCGCCAACCGTCATGATGATTCTGCCCTGCGGATGCAAGGTCTTTTCCGACGGGTCTAAGATGTTATGTCCGTCCTGCCAGCGCGACCCCGCCACCCACTACTATCTCTGCGACGCCCGGACCCTCTTTGGGGGGAAGTGCGGCAAGGCGTTCATGACGCTGATTCCGCCGACGGCTTATGTCTGCCCGGAGTGCCGATCATGAAAGAGCGGTTACGCGAAGAACGTGATAAGCTTCAAGCATTGCTCTCCTATATCGGACTCAATCTCCTGGGATGGGGGCCAGGCGTGACGGCTATCGACGCCGATGGAAACGTGTTGAACTTCGGCCCCCGCGAGTGGGTGATTGTGGAGGGTCTAATAAAAGGGGCGCAAACAAAAAAGGAGGTACGATGAACGACCAAAGTGCGAGGATCGCCCGGCGGCTCCGGGAGATCAGGGGGAGCATGACTCAAACCGAATTCGCCAAAAAGATCGGTGGCGGCACGACCCAGGCCTGCGTGAGCGGGTGGGAGGCGGGGAAGTTCCGGCCCGGCCTGGCGAGCCTGGCTCGGATCGGGGCGGCCACCGGGGCGGACCTTAACGACCTGATTCGCATGGCGGCGGGGAAGAAGAGGGGGAAGAAGTCATGAGCGGGCATACGCCGGGGCCATGGAGAAGAATCCAGAATCATATCTTGTCCATCGATGCCAACGTAGCAATGACTTTGTCCGAAGGCATGTCCGCTTCGAAAGTTGAGCATAGAATTTCAAAAGAGGAAGCCGAGGCCAACGCCCATCTTATCGCCGCCGCGCCGGACATGCTGGAGGCGCTGTTGGATTTGCTTCAACGCCACTGCAACTTGTGCGTGGCATATCACGGAGAAAACCTTGAATCCTGTAGGGCTTGTCCGTCGGTGAATCTTGCCCGCGCCGTCATCGCCAAGGCGAAAGGGGGGAAGTCGTAATGGAAAGCATGATTCTTACCCAACTCGGATCGGCGCCAGCTTGTCCCGTCATGTCGAAAAAGGGGAAGCGAGCCGACCTGGAAGATTGGATCGACGACGTATGCCGGTACTGTGATTGGTTTCAAATGACCAATTTTGAAACCGATTA